>Ga0116194_1000428_pt1 | contig 37935 bp, 47 predicted proteins | sample AD_SCU001_MetaG_FD_89887 | JGI IMG/M metagenome (GOLD analysis project Ga0116194, IMG submission 89887) | Active sludge microbial communities of municipal wastewater-treating anaerobic digesters from China - AD_SCU001_MetaG | ecosystem: Engineered > Bioreactor > Anaerobic > Digestate | place...
TTATAGTGGCGATATTATGGCTGAATTAATAAAAAGAATATTAGTTCCTGTAGATGGATCTGCGCCTTCTCAAAAGGCCGTAGAATATGCTGCGTGGGTGGCATCTAAGACTGGGGCACAGGTTATGCTGCTATATGTAGTAGATGCAGATAAATTAAAACTTACATATGAAGCTATGGATAGATTCCAGCCAGAATGGCAAGATAAAATTAAAGGAACAGACGACATAAAAAGATATTCTCCATTCTTTGAAGAACAACTTAGTTGTATGATGGAAGATCCATTGTGTAAAAGGGGAAACAACGTACTGAAAGAGATGACAAAGTTTGCAGAAAAGCATGGAATTAAGCCTAAGGCAATGATGAAACTTGGAAGGGTTGTAGATACAATAGTCCAGACTGCAGATGATGAAAAATGCGATCACATTATTGTTGGTAAAACAGGACTCACAGGTATAAAGAGACTAGCTATGGGCCACGTGGCAGAAGACGTGGCTAGATATGCAGATTGTAGAGTTACTGTTGTTCCTTAAATTAAGAAAATTTTTATTTTTTTATTAATTATCCTATTTTCTAAAAATTGTATATTTTATTATAGGTAATATTATATATTCTAAAGTTGAATAACTAATGATGATAAATCCAATATTATTGGCTCCTGTGGCTGCTATACTAATATTCATTCTAGCAGGTATCAGGGTGATAAAACAGTACGAAAGAGCTGTAAAATTTAGGTTAGGTGTATTCGTAGGTGTACTTGGACCTGGATTAAAATGGATAATCCCCATAGTAGACAGGGTAGAAAAGGTAGAGTTAAGGGTAGTTACAGTGGATATACCTGCTCAAGAAGTTATATCCAAGGATAATGTCCCAATGAAGGTTAATGGAGTGGTCTTCTTTAAAGTTACAAATGCCGACAAAGCTATACTTGAAGTGGAACAGTATAAATTTGCTATATCTCAGCTTTCACAATCTGCACTAAGAGATATGGCTGGAAAATCAGATCTTGATACAATTCTAGCCAAGAGAGAGGAAATAGGTGAAAAAATAAGAACAATCGTAGATATTGAAACAGATCCGTGGGGAATTAAAGTAACTGATGTAAAAATAAAAGACATAGAACTCCCAGACAACATGAAACGAGCAATGGCTCATCAAGCCGAAGCTGAGAGGGATAGAAGGGCAAGAATAATTCTTGCTGAAGCAGAAGAACAAGCTGCTCAAAGATTAGCGAACGCTGGGGAGATAATAGATAAATCGCCCGCTGCACTTAAGTTGAGGCTATATCAAACATTGGCAGAAATAGCTTCTGAGAAAAATTCCACGATAGTCTTCCCATTTCCCGAAGAGATGATGGAATTTATGAAAAAGAAGAAAGGGAAAGAATAATATTTCAAATGTCGATTTGAATGGAATTTGAAATCGGAAAGAAATATCAGGTTGTCAAGAAGGGAAGTTCGATATCTTGGACAGAAACTAAATTCATATCGGAATTTAAAACTATCACAAAAGAGCTACATATCGGGGATATTGTTGAGTACAAGGGCAGAAAAGATTTCCCGGGATGTGATGTTTCATACGATATATTTGAAATCGATAAGACCGAAGGGGTATTTTGGCCAAATCAATTCGGCGGTGCAAAAGAAGAGTATCTAAAGAAGATATTTTAATTTTTCTTTTTTATTCGATTTATAAAAAATATGAATTTTTTATTCATCAAGCCATTTTTGGCTCCATATATCTAAATTATTATGGGTGGTAAATTAGTCGCGTATCTTAAAATAGATATTCTAAGATCATGTAAGGCATAAGTTTTTTAATCTAAAAATGCAGTTACATAATATGCCTAGAGCCAGGAAAAAAAGATGTATTTATGTTGATACAAATGCACGTTATTTTAAACCAAGAGGAGTGCCACTGGGAAATCTTGATATTATAAGACTTACATTTGAAGAGCTAGAAGCTATTAGGCTTAAAGATTTAGTAGGTATGGAACAGACTGAGGCTTGCGAGAAAATGGGAGTTTCACAGCCAACGTTCCATAGGATTCTAAAAGAAGCACGAAACAAAGTTTCTGATGCCCTTGTAAACTCTAAAGCAATAGAGATTTTCGGCGGAGATTACGAAATGGGCAATAATCAATTCAAATGCCTAAATTGTAACCATTTCTGGGAAGTTAAGAATATTTCAGAAGAAGACAACATAAAATGCCCAGAATGCAACGGAACAAATATTAAAAATATCAATAGTTGTAATCAGCGCTGTGAATGAATATATCTAAAAATAAAAAATTCATATAATATCCAATTGGTAATGATATGAAAATTGCAATACCAACAGATTCAATGGGTGGACTTTCAGATATTGTTTTTAATCATTTTGGAATGGCCCCTACTTATACTGTTATAGAAATAATTGAGAATAAAATTGAGAACGTAGAGATAATAGATAATACTAGCGACCATTTTGGTGGTTCTGAAAGTCCAGTTGATTTGCTTCTAAAAAAGAATGTTGGAATTGTAATTTGTTCAAATCTAGGCCCTCGTGCTATGGAAGTGCTAACTTGTCAAGGATTTGATCTCTTCTTCACCAAAAGAGAAAAAGTCCAAGAGGTTGTTGATAAGTTTATTAGAGGGGAATTGGAAAGATTTTCTGGAGAAAAAACATCCTGTAGCCCCGCCCAATAATTATTCTAGTTTGTAATTCTTTATTTTTTTAATCCAGTAGTTTGAATAAATAGCTCCAATGGGATTGTGCGCTAGTACCCTATCTTTTACAATAAGTACGGTAGTCGGTGCTTTTGAATATTTGATAAATAAGGAATCGTGCCCCACACAAAGTCCTACAACAATGTTAAACTCTGTTTTCTCCTTTTCTAGTAATTTAGCCTGACCAATAGGATTGCATGAAGATTCACTTAGCTTTCCAGATAATGTTTTAGTAACTCTGAAATCTCCTTTTCCGATTCCACAAGCCTTACATATAGCAAGAGAAACTTCAAATCCCTTTTCTTGGAGTAAATCTGTAAGAACTTGTGATTCGTTTTTCAATCCGACGCATGAAGCAATGCCAAGTTTTTTGTAGTTCATTCTTTTAGAAAATTCAATTAATTCAAGAACTCTTGGAAGCTTCATATATGCATCTACTTCAAGTTCTGTTGAAGTAATATAAAAATTAAGATTTTCTTCTTTTCTTACTTCATTTTCGGCGTAATCTTTTATCTCCTTTCCGTAACAGTTTATTCCTTCCATACAGAAGGAGTCCTCACAATCATTGCATCTCATAGTATAGTTAAAAAAAGATAATTTAAAAAGTTTTTTATTTTATGCCAGTTATTATATCTGACTTAAAATCAAATAGAGTCATTTTTTTATTTTTATCTTTTAATGTCATTATGTTATCGTTTGTAACTTTACCAATAACTCTAGCTTCGATTTTTTGCTTTTTGAAAAGAGATAATATTTTGTCAGTATTTTCAGGGGATGAAGTTAAAGTGAATCCATACCCAGGATAAATCTTTAGCCAATCTATAAAGTCCATATTGTCTGGCCTTTGTATCTCATCAACATCAATTACTGCGCCTTTTCTGGATGTTTCAAGCAACATTCCAATTGTTCCCAAAATGCCTGGATTTGAAATATCCTTGGCTGCAAATGAAAGTTCTTTTTCAGCTATTTCATTCATTATCCCTAACTTTGAAAGACACTCTTCAGAGGATTTGTTAAGTGTAGTGTCCCAATTAAGATAGTTGTTGTAACGTCTTCCGTCCATGTCCATTGCCAAGATTATGTCTTCTCCATCTTTTGCAGAAAAACTAGAAAGTATTTTTGAAGCGTTACCCATTATAGATACAGATACAGTTGTACTATCGGTATCAGGGTGAAGGTGCCCACCAACCATTGGAACTTTAAATTTTTCACACCCAGTTTTTATTCCTTCAAGTAAATCTTTACAATTATCAGTCTTTTTTAATGACATGATGTTGACCATGGCAATAGGTTTACCCCCCATTGCATAGATATCATTTACATTCACAAGTACTGCACAGTACCCTGCCCAAAAAAGATCCTTTAAGAGATTTGCCCAAATCCCATCTGCTGCGAGAAGTAGATAATTGCAATCGCCCTTTAAAACAGCGGCGTCGTCACCAAAATCAATAATAGTGTTTCCATAATTAGAAAATGGTTTGAATTGAGTAATTAGATGTTTAATTGGATTTTTTCTTTTAACACCTTCATAATTTCTGATTTCCTGAACAATTCTGTTTAGGTCGGTCATACTTTTCAACATGCGGTTAATGACTAAGTTATTTATAAAAGTTTTTATTTCAATATGCTTTCCATAAACCTTCTAATCTCGGTAGGCGTAGAAGATTCAAGGCCATATATTTCGGAGAATTTGGTCGTTGTTTTTAAAATCTTTGTTTTGCCACAAGGTTCAGCATCTAAAAGACCTGCTTCAACCAATACTTTTACATGTTCGTAACATTGACTGCCCCTATATTTGACTAAGTCCGATTTTTTTAAGGGCTGTTTGTACGCAATAATAGCCAAAGTTTTCAGGACTGCCCCTCTTATTTCGGATTTTGGAGCAAAATCAGCAGTTAATAAAGAATATTCATTTTTCACTTGCATTGTATACCTGTCCTCCACAGCCCTAACTACTTCAAGCGAACTTCCCCTCTCACGATACTCTTTAGAAAGATTCTCTATTAGGCCTTCTACATATTCCCTGTCTTTCATACCCAGTTTTTTTAGCAACTTGGAAATTGGAACAGGTTCTCCCGAAATGAAAAGAATTGCTTCAATAGAAGCCTTGTCCTTTGCTATATCCATATACCCCCTATTACTGCTTATATTTAAATGGTTTGCAGGTTTGTTACCTGAATAATTCAAAAATAATGATTATAAGAAACTTTTTTAATGTCCAAAACTTTGTTTAATTAGGTGTATAGATGGATTTAGAAGAAATTTCTCATAAAACAATGAAATTTATCGATTCTGAAGGGGAAGTTTTTGCTCAGAAAATTAAGGTTATTTCCTATGATATTGAAAAGAATAATGTAGAAATAGGCGAAGAAAAAGAAACCATAGGAGTCGGTGTAAGGGTAGTGGATGGAAAAAAGCAAGGATTCTCTTTTACAAATAATACAAATGGTTTGGAAGAATGTGTTAAGACGGCATACAAAGTTCTTAAAGTATCAAGGGCAAGAGAAGATTTTGTTAGCCTACCCACCCCAAAAAAAATAAAAAATAGAGATTTGGCGGATAAATCATTATATTCAATAAATTCTGAGGATTTAATGAAATTCTCAACGGACATGATTAAAGGCTGTGAAGAAAAAGGGGGAACTCCATCTTCTGGAAGCACAAATCTTACTTTTCATGAAGAATCTATTTCAACATCAACTGGCATCTCTTTAATTCAAAAATATGCAACTCTTTTTGGATATATATCGGCTATTTACAAGGTCGAGGATATATCTACAGGTTTTGATTATAATATTATGCGAAAAAAATTTGATTTTACTCCAATTGGAGAAAAGGCAGCTTTTAAAGCTAAAGAAACCAGTAATGCAAAAAAAATCCAATCGATTTATTGTGATGTCATTTTGGAACCTGAAGCAGTTTCTTCATTACTTTCTAATACGTTTATATCTCATCTTTTCGCAGAAAGCGTTGATAAAAATAGAAGCTTTCTAAAGGGAAAAATTGGAGAGAAAATAACAAATCTAACAATGATTGATGATGGCACCATTGATTATGGCGTCGCTTCTGCAAATTTTGACGGCGATGGTAATCCGACAAAAAGAAATGTAGTTTTAGAGAGAGGTATATTGAAAGGATTTCTTTTTGACGACTTTTATGGAAAAAAGTTTGGAGTTGAATCTACTGGGAATTCAGAAAGAGATTATAAATCTCTCCCCTCCATGGGTACTACTAACTTCATTATTGAAGGTGAGAAAATAGAAGGCATAAAAGAAGGATTTATTGTTAATGAATTGAGGGGGGCCCATACAGCAAATCCAATTTCTGGGGATTTTTCTGTTGAAATTTCTAGTGGCTTTTACATAAAAAATGGTGAGAAAGTTCACCCAATTAAACATGGGATGATAGCAGGAAATGTATTTGAGTTTTTGAGTAAAGTTAAAGGAGTATATGGGGAGGTTAAAAATACCGGTGGTATGATAACCCCTTCGATTGTTTCAGAAGCTAAGGTGGTAGGATGATAGCAATTGTAGGTATGCCAGGTTCAGGAAAAAGTGAATTTGTTAATATAGCTCTTAGTTATGGATACAGATTTATATCCATGGGAGACATAGTAAGAGAAGAAACCTTGAAAAGAGGATATCTCCTTGAAGAAAGTGGGAAAGTTGCACAGATACTTAGAGATAAAGAAGGGCTTGATATAATAGCCATCTTGACTTTAGATAGAATTAGTGAGACTCAGGATGGAAAGTTTTTAATTGAGGGAATACGAGGTATAAAAGAAATTGAGCGATTCAGGAATGAAATTGATTTTTTCCTAGTTGGCATACATACTTCACCACGTATAAGATTTGAAAGATTAAAGAATAGAGGAAGAGCAGATGATCCAAAAACCTTCGAAGATTTTTATAAAAGGGACTTAAGGGAACTATCTTGGGGATTAGGTGAAGCTTTTGCGTTATCTGATGTCATAATCGATAATAATGGCACCTTCGAAGATTTTAGGTCCAATATTGACAAGGTGGCTAAAAAATATGAGCTTTAAAGTAAAAGTTTTTGCAGACGTAAAATCAACTGAAGATTCTGAAAAAGTAAAAAAATCAATAATTAATATCTTCCCTGATATCGAAATCGAAGAAAAAGACAATGAAATAATTGGCTACTCGGAAGAAGAAGATGTTCTTTCAAGATTTATTGAATTAGTATATTCTGAAGCAATTAGAGATAGTGTGAATATGGTGCTAAAAGAAGGCACTGAAGGGACGAAAGTTTCTTTTTCAATGAATAAACAGGCTGCGTTTGCAGGTAGGGTAAATCTATCCAGGGTATCACCTCTTGGCCCAATTAAAGTAAAAATCTATGTAGAAAATCCATACGATTTTATTGATAGAATAGTTCCTAAAACAATCTAATTCCAAAGATTTTCTAGATTATCTTTTATTATTCCATTCTTTTGTTTCATACTTTTCTTTTGATAATTTTCTTGCAATAATTAATTCATCTTTGGAAACATTTTCTTCTTTTGATTCCCCATAAATCTCTTCAAATCCTTCTTTTAAACTTTTAATTAGTTCTTGTTTTTCAAAATTATATCCTTCGTTTGTCAGCGTTGTAACTCTTTTTTTTATTTCTATTTTTTTATCCGATATTCTAAGAATTCGTTCCATCAATTCTATATTGGTATTGTACATTAAAGTTCCATGTTGTAAAATAACACCAAATTTTCTTGTTTGGGCAGATCCAGATAGTTTTTTTGAATTTAACATTAGATCATTAAGAGGTTTAAATTCCACATTAATATTGAGTTTTTTTAACCCTATAATAATTCCGCCATATAAGAACTCAAAGGAATCTAGAATGTTCTCAGGAACATTTCTTTCCGATATAACAACTGAATAAGTAATTTCGCCCGAACAATCGTGAAAAACATTTCCTCCCCCAGTTATTCTTCTTACATAATCAATATTGTTTCTATTGCAGTAATCCATGTCAATTGAAGATTTAAGGCTCTGGAAATATCCAATCGAAACACATGAAGGAGAAAATGAATAAAATCTAAATGTATCTGGTATTAGTTCATTAGCCCTTAACAAAAGCAAAGATTCGTCAAGCCCCATTGAAAGATATCCATTTTCTTCTCTATAAGGTAGATATCGCATAGATGGAATACTATCGAAAAGTATTTATAGGTTTATGTAATCTTGATATTTGGGAAGGGAAATGGAGGAAAAATTTAGAATCCTCTCATATTTTTTCACCTCTAGTGCTAGATTTCCCTTCCCTCGTTAAGGGCTTTAGGAGGCATCTTATGTATCAAAGAATTTTAAAACTACTTGAGAATGAAGAATCTCCTCTTTCCGCAGAGACTATCAGTGAAAAAACAAAAGAAAGTCTAATGAGAACAAAATCTCTTTTGTTGAGATTACAGGAAGAAGGAAAAGTGGAAAGTACAAAAAAAGATGAGATTATAGTATGGCAAATAAAGAAAAAGGATGATTTTGAAAAGAAATTTGAAAAGATGGGAAGATAATGCCTTTTTCTCATCCCTTTATTAAAGGGGAGATTTCACCTAGAGCCTATCAAGAAACTATTTTTGTAAAAAGTAAAGATAAAAATACTTTAGTAATTTTACCAACAGGACTTGGTAAGACCTACATAGGAATATTACTTGCAGCATACACCCTACATTCCTTAAAGAAAAAAGTTTTAGTTCTAGCACCAACTAAACCACTGGCTGAGCAGCATTTAAAATCTTTTTCAGATGCATTAAATCTTGAAAAAGAAAATTTTTCTCTTCTAACTGGAACAGTATCCCCTTCTAAAAGAGATGAACTATACACCAAGTCTTTAGTTGTGATAGCGACACCACAGGTAATAGAAAATGACCTATTAGGTGGAAAGATAAATCTAGAAGATTTTGGCCTTATTATTTTTGATGAAGCCCATCGTGCAACAGGGGATTATGCCTATACATACATTGCAGAAAAAGCAATTTCAAAAAATATACGAATAATGGGATTAACTGCTTCACCTGCATCAGATAAAGAAAAGATGAAGGATATTATTCAAAATCTAGGAATTGAAAATATAGAAATCAGGAACGAGAACTCGCCTGATGTAAAACCTTATGTCCAAGATATAGACATCTCTTGGATTACTGTAAAACTTCCTGATGAATTTATAGAAATTAAAAAGATGCTTGAGATGTTGCTAAAAAAAGAGATTACAATCCTAAAAGATCTAGGATTTGTTTCTTCGCAAGATGTTACAAAAAAAGAATTGTTAAGTACCGTTACAAAAATTAACAATAAAATTAAGGAAGCTCCGATACATGAAAAGTCAATTTATTATGGCGCTCTCAAATCCCAAGCAAAGGCCCTAAAAATTCATCATGCACTAGAATTATTGGAAACTCAAGGGATATCTCCATTAATATCTTATTTTAAAACGATGAGAGAGAGTAAAAGTCGTTCTTCATTAGAGTTACTTTCTGAAAAAACTGTAATGAAGATAATAACAATGGCCGATAATCTAAAGCAGGAAGGAATAGAACATCCAAAACTTTCAAAATTATATGAACTTGTTATTAAAGAAGTAAGTAATGGAAAAAATCTAATTATATTCTCTCATTACAGGGATACCACAATGAGAATTGTAAAAGAGTTGGAAAAATTTGAAAAGATAAAGGTAGAGAGATTTGTTGGCCAAGCTTCAAAAAAGGGCGATGAAGGGCTATCCCAAAAAAAACAAAAGGAGATAATTGAAAGATTCAGATCAGGAGAGTTTAACGTCCTTGTTGCCACCTCAGTTGCAGAAGAGGGTCTTGACATACCTGAAGTGGATATGGTAATATTGTTTGAACCTGTACCTTCGGAAATAAGATCTATTCAGAGAAGAGGTAGGACTGCCAGAAAAAAAAGTGGAGAAGTTGTAATCCTTATGGCAGAAAAGACTAGAGATGAAGGATATTATTGGGCAAGTAAGAAGAAAGAAAAGCAGATGAAACTCACTGTGATGGAGTTAAAAAGGGAGTTTAGAAAAAGTGATGAAATGATCATGGCAGAGAAAGGACAAAGTAAACTAAAGGATTTTGTAGATATGCCATACATTATAGCAGATGATAGAGAGGACAAAAAGTTATTAAAAATCTTATCGGAAAAATCTAACATCAAGATAAATCGTTTAGACGTAGGAGACTATATACTCTCGAACAGAATTGGGATTGAACGAAAATCTTCTAATGATTTTATTGAATCGCTTATCAAAGGCACTCTTTTTCCTCAAATTTTATCCCTCTCAAATACTTTTGAAGTACCGATGTTGATAGTAGAAGGAGAAGATGTTTATTCAATAAGAAATATGGATAAAAAATCTATTCGTGGTGCCATTATTTCGGCAATGGTTGATTTCAGAGTTAGAGTTATTTTTACCAAAAATACAGAAGATACTGCCAATTTTCTTGTAGATATCTCATTGAGGGAGCAAAAAGAAAAGGACAGGGCCCCCACAATCAGGGGCGAGAAGAAAGTAATGAGTCTAAAAGAAAAACAGTTGTTTATTGTTGAAGGTCTCCCAGAAGTTTCATCAGTGCTTTCCAGGAGATTATTGAGAAAGTTTGGCAGCATCTTTGGAGTTTTTAATGCTGATGAAATAGAACTTAAGGAAGTTGAAGGTGTCGGGGAAATAAAAGCCAAAAAAATAAGAGAGATCATAGACTCTCGATATGAAGATATATAATTTCTTTATTGCTAATCAATAATTAACCAAAAGATTTAAATATTAGAAAGCGATAATTTATATTAGCATTTATAGGTGATGAATTATGAGAGGAAAAAACGATGCCGAAGCAAGAAAATTCTTTAAACAAGCAAAAAGAATGAAAGATAGGGCAGAAGCTAATATAAAAAAGAGAAATTTCGTTCTAGCATCTATTGAAATAGATGTTGCTAACAGACTCCTTGAAGAAGGTAGCAAGTTTCTCTAAATTTTATTTTTAATTTTGATGCCTTTTTTGGAATTAATTTCTAATTAAAGTTAAATAAATAATTCTTAAAACAATGTAGTAATTGTATACAATAGTCTTATATATAAATCATAGAAAAACTAAAACAATGTTATCCGGCGATATACTCGGCCTAATAATAGTCTATGGATATGTGGCCGTTTTACTACTTATTTCTGAAAAACTATTAAGCAAATATAAAGTATTCAGCCGAAAGTTTCTTCATATAATGGTAGGAAATGTACTGTTTGTATTACCCATATTTGAAACTAAATTTGCAATGACTTTTCTAGCTGCTGCGCCTTTTATACCTTTAACATTCTTAATGAGCCCTCACTCGCCATTAAAGATCAAAGATAAAATTTCCTCATCAGGTCATGGACTTGGATTGGTGTACTATGCGATATCATGGACCGTCCTCGCATTTTTATTTTTCGATAAACCATGGACTATAGCTGTAGGTATAGCTGCAATGTCCTATGGGGATGGAATGGCATCCTTAATTGGAACTAGATTTGGAAAAAGAAAATATCATTTCTTTGGAGAAACTAAGAGCTTTGAAGGATCGGTAACGATGTATTTCATTCTAGTTGCCGTTATGTGGATTGCATTAAAATACTATAATTACATATTTTCTAATGTTGCTGTAGTACCAATGAATTTTGCGATACTGTTGTTTGTTCCACTTATTGCAACTTTATTTGAAGCTATCACGCCCAAGGGTCTCGATAATTTGACTGCATGTTTTTCTGCAACTATTCTTTATTATATATTGGCATTGGTGCTACAATGAGATTTATTATTATTGATGGATTGGATGGTGCTGGAAAGGACACCCATGCAAATTTGATTCGAGATAGATATCTAAAAAAAGGAGATAGCGTTATATTACGTTCCCATCCAGAAAATGACAATACTTTTGGAATAAAAGCAAAAAGCTCACTTTTAGGCAAGGGAAAATTTAATTATATTAAAGCCTCTATGTACTACGCTTTTGATGTCATAAGGTCAGTGAGAAAGTATCATGGAAAAAGCGATACTTTGATTGTTGTACGTTATTTAATGGGTGTCGCATATTTACCATTGCCTTTAGCAAAATTATTCTACAAGTTTTTTTCTACAATACTCCCAACTTCAGAGTATATGTTCTTTTTAGATGTTGAGCCAGAAGAATCCCTAAAAAGATTATCTAAAAGGAATGAAAAAGAAATGTTTGAGAATCTAGAAGATCTAGTAAAGGTAAGAGAAAAAGCATTAAAATTAGCAAATAATTGGAAAATCATAGATACTTGTAAATCAATTCAGGATGTCCAAAAACAAATAGAAAAAATTCTAGATACTTTAGATAATGGAAAAGATAAAGCCAACTCTAATCATGTTGCAAATAAAACTCAAAATTAATAAAAATTATTAAAATAATTTATTATAACTTTTCAAATCTCTTTTCAAGTTCCCTTAGAACTTTTGGAAGAGTTGTGTATTCCATATCTTCAGGAGGTAATCTGTGTGGCTCAAATGGTCCATGTCTTCTCACATAATCTGCGACTCTTTGTGCTTTTCTTCTTGCTTCGTCGTATGCAGGGTCATCAAATAGATCAACTGGCCCGACTAGTCTTCCATTTGCTATTTGGAATCCAAGGGCTATAACTCTTGGTGGTCCATCAAATCTTGTACATACTGCATTCTTTTGGCTTACTGGCATTAATGGTCCGTTATGAGAGCCTCTCATCCATCCCGCTACTAGATGTGGGAATGCAAAAGGTTCAATTACCTCACCAAGTGCAGGAAGTCCTGATTGTGCCCTTACCAATGCCACAGGATCATCTTTTCCTACATACTCACCTGCTATCTTGTAAAGCTTTTCAGTACTGATGTTAGCAACTGCTTCATCAGCAGGTAATTTTCCGCCTTTCTTTGGATAAACTCTTTTTATTACATATCTTGATTTGGCACCAATTAAAGCAAGCATTTTGTATAGCTCTTCTGGGCAATCCATGAATACTCTCTTACTTTCTAAGATATCCCATATCTCAAACCTAAATCCTGCTACTGCATTTGGGTCTATTACTAAACCTATTGTGTTAAATGGATCTGCAAATATCTTATACATTGGTAAGTTAAAAGCTCCAGGGTCTGTCTTATCCATCATAAATGCAACTAGTGGTTCTGCTTTTCTTTCTTCAAATTCAAGCTCTGCGACTCCAGGACCCATTCCTCTAACATTTCCACTAAATGCTTCAGCCAATAGATCTTGCCCTGCTCCGTAAAGCTTCAATTCCTTAGCGACTTCTGTTGCCTTTTCAAAGGTATTCCAAGCGAGATGGTGAACTTCTTGGGAATCAACACCTTTTCGGTGTGTCATTAAAAGCTCTAAATCGTCTCCACAATTAGTTACGTGAAAATCAATTAGAAGTTTACCTTTTTCTTTTTCTAATTCTTTTTTTGCTGTTTTAATTAAATCTGGATGGACCAGTGCATGTCCTGGCCATCCTCCAACATCTGCTTTAATAAGAGAAACAGTTATTTTTTCTCCCATTTAATCCTCCTCATCCTTTGATTTGAAATCATCAATTGAGAATGGAGGCTCCTCGCCATCTTTTATTTGGCCTTTGGCTTTCAGCATTTCTCTTGCAATTAGGTAGTAAACAAGTGCTAATGCTTTCTTTCCTTTGTTATTTGTTGGAACGACTAAATCAACGTTTGATAGATAATTTTCTGAGTCGCATAGGGCAACAACAGGTATTTTTGCAAGTCCAGCTTCTCTTAATATCTGATAGTCTGCTCTTGGATCTGTCAAAATTACTACTTCCGGTTCTATGAAATCCTCACAGTTTGGATTTGTGAGAGATCCTGGAATAAATCTCTTTGTAATTGTTTTTGCACCTATTTTTTGACCAAACGCTAATACTGGCTTGAACCCGTAGATTCTTGAAGAAACTACAAGAATTTTCTCCGGTTCAAATTTGGCAAGAAACTTTCCAACTTTTTCTATCTTCTTATTTGTTTCGTTTATATCAAGGATATAAAGACCATCTTGTCTTATCCTAAATATGTACCTTTCCATGTCCCTTGTTTTTTGGGTTGTCCCAATATGGATTCCTGATGCAAGGTACAAATCAAGAGGTACAAGCATTTCATCACTCATAAAATCTCCTCACCTAAATATTCTTTAATTCTAATTAGTTCATTTATTATTTGGATATTTTCTTCAATTACTTCTAGATATCTAAGACTAAAAGCCAAAGATATATGGCAAACCCCTTCGTCAACTGCAGGGATTATACAATTCTTATCATCTTTTGATGCGGCGTGTATCTGCGATATCGTGTCTAGTTCAATTTTTTTTGGTTTTTGACTGGACTTTTGTTCTTTTAGATCCATATCGAATATCTTTCCACCTATATTCAATAGGGGCATTTGTTCTTCGTATATTCCTCCAAGGTATCTAAAAAGAGGCAATGAGTAAAAAGAGGATGCTGCTTTGGCAGATGCCAAAGACAAAGCAAATCTTATTTCAGCATAGGGCGTTATTTCACAAAGTAATTCATCTAACGATTTTTGCTCGATTGCATCCAAACCGGCAAGCTCAGGTAAAACAACTTCTTCAATTTCAGAGATATCTTCTTCGAAAGTTACTGAGGCCCTCCCGAAACTTGAAGAAGTATATATGTCCATTTCTACAATACTCTTCTCTTTATTACTGTTGTAAACCTTCCTTGCTCTTATATCCTCTATTACGGTCAATCTTTCCTCTCCTTTTCCATTTCCAATGGTGGGGCCGTCGGGATTTGAACCCGAGTTTCCACCACCCCAAGGTGAGAGGCTAGTCCAAGCTACCCCACGGCCCCATGTGAAATCGACTATAAACTATTAAAATATAAAATTATATTTTATAGTCGAGCAGTTCGTCTATAAGATCGACATGAGTAAGAAGCATTCTTCTACAGCAATATCTTGTTAATCCCATGTCGTCCAATATTTTTTCTGTCTTTTCCCCTTTGCTTAATCTAGCTAAATAAGGCTCATAAAGATGGCCAATCACTTTTCCACAGGTAAAGCATCTTACAGGGATTATCAAAAGATCACCTGTAGGATTTCTGTCTTCTTGCTCTTGGTCCTTTAGAAGACTTACTTGGCTTGTGCTCTTCAGTTCTCCTTGAATCTCCTCTTAATAGGATTCTGTCGTACCCTAAATAAGCTTCTTTCAAAGAGTTGTCCTGAGTGAATTCAACAAGCCCTCTTGCGATTGCTATTCTGCACGCATCGGCTTGCCCCATAATTCCTCCGCCTCGGACATCGATATCAATATCAACTGTATTTGCGGTCTCTCCTGCAAGGAGAATTGGTTCGAACATTTTGATTCTCACTAATTCAGGTTCAACTATTGGAAGTGGCTTGCTATTAACTCTTACTCTCCCCTTCCCTTCTTTCACAGTTGCTCTTGCAACTGCTTTTTTTCTTTTACCAACTGATTGAATAATTTTCATATACGGCCCCCAAGGAAGCTTGATATCTCTTTTACCTTAAAATATTTCTTAGTTCTAAGTTTTGAAACGTCTGCATCATTGAATCTAACAAATTCCTTCCCCGTTAGATCATCAGGTATCCCAACATATACCTTTAATTTCTTGTATGCTGTTCTTCCTTTGTCTTTCTTCCAAGGTAACATTCCCCTTACTGCTCTTCTGACTATTCTGTCAGACCTTTTTGGGAAAAATGAACCTCTCAAAGGATTTGCTATGTCTTTGAATTGAGACCTTTTCTCATAAAGGTCAAAGAAATAATCTCTATTTCCCGTAATTATAACTTCTTCAGCATTGACTATAAAAACTTCTTCCCCTTCTAAAAGTTTTTTAGCGGCAACTGATGCCATTCTACCCAGAATCTGATCTTTTCCATCGATTATCATGAGATCACTCCATTATTCTTACACCGCTACCTCTCGGATTTTCTTTGTAGAGTTCATAAAAAGTTATTGCCCTTCCATTTTTGTTTATCTTGTCCATGGCGGATTTAGAAAACTTAAATGCAGAAACAGTAACTTTGTGATCTAGCTCTCCACTGCCCAATACTTTTCCGGGGACAACTACTGTATCTCCATCTTGTGAATATCTATTGATTTTTGATAGATTCACTTGGGGTAAATGCCTTGTAGGCCTTTTAAATCTCTTTGAAAGGTCAATCCACAAGGGAGTTTTTTCAGAATATCCTTTGTCTATAAAAAAATCTATAAGACTCAATATACTTGGATTTGTTTTATTTAACTTTCTCATTAATTTCACCTCTCAAACTCTTACGCTTACGCTCGCCTGAGATTAACATTGATATTTTTATACCCTATTTAAACGTTTCGATGATTTTAGCTTAAAGGATAATAAATTCAAAAATAAGATAAAAAATATATTATTTCTTCAGGATTAATCTATATTTTCCAGATTGGAGTTAGAATAGAAGGAAGCTCTGTATTGTAACCAAGGTCTTTTAGGGACATCTGTAAGCATGCCATAGTAACAATTATTTCCTTTTCTGTAACGCTTCCCATGTGCCCAATTCTAATTATCTTTCCTTTAAGATGATCTTGTCCACCGGCTATGATTATTCCGTGTTTTTCCCTCATTACTTTAACTAGTTCTTGACCATCAATTCCCTCTGGAACCTTTATAGATGTGACTGTATTTGAACATGTCTTTTCATCGTGAGGGAAAAGTGAAAGACCTATCGACTTTGCAGCTTCTCTTGTTGCCTTTGCCATCTTTTCATGTTTTTTGATCCAGTTCTCAAATCCGCATTCGTCAATAATGTCTAAAGCTTCTTTTAATCCATAAGCCATTGATACAGGTTGAGTGTATGGGGCCTTGTATTTGTTATTTTTATATTTCTTCAGATTAAGATAGTAGCATGTTCCATCTGTTTTTTCAATTACGTCCCAAGCCTTCTGGCTAACGGAGATAAATGACATTCCTGGTGGGAGCCCAATGCACTTCTGGCTACCTGATGCACATAGATCAACTCCCCAATTATCAACTTCGATATTGTCTCCACCAAGTGATGAAATAGTATCTACGACTAACAGAGCTTTTGTACCCTTTACAATCTTTCCAATGTCTGCTACTGGATTTCTAACTCCTGTAGAAGTTTCATTGTGTACCATTGTTACTGCCTTGATGGCCGGGTCTTTTTCTAACGCTTTTTTAACATCTTCTGCCTTTATAGGCATTCCCCAGTCATATTTTAATTCAATTACAGCTCCCTTGTAGGCCTTGACAATGTCCCTAAATCGCTCTCCAAACTTACCTGATGTAATACATAAGACCTTGTCTCCTGGCTGAACAATGTTAGCTATTGCAGCGTCCATTGCAGCTGTTCCAGAACCGGCAATTATAAAAACATCATTTTTAGTTTTAAAGATTTTTTTCATCCTTTCGGATTGCTCCATAAAAAGCTTGTTAAATTCATCGCCTCTATGGGGCATGATTTTCATTGACATGGCCCTAAATACTCTAGGGTGAACTGGTATCGGACCAGGTATCATTAGTAAAAAATCCTCATTCATATAACCACGACACTGTTTTAACAAAAATAAACATATATAAGATTATCTTATCTAACCGTAAATAAAAAGTGTTAGAGTAGAATAAATCTCCAGAAGATTAAAACAAAATTACATTATTTCTTTATGAGTCATTAGTCTTGTTGTGTAACCTGCTATTCTGTTCAAAAGTTTATGTGTAGGTACATCGAGTAAATCTTTAATAATTAATTTATTCTCTTGGAAATCTTTTGTAAGCTCGCCTCTATGTTTTTCAACTAACTGTCTTGATATTCTCTTTATGAATGATGGTCTGATTCTTCCCAACATTACACCTCCATTTAAATCAAATGGCATAGTATGCTTTTTAAAATTATCGTCAGATTATTAGTTTTTTCGATAGATAGGCAGTATTCCTCCTGATTATTACAGAAAATATTTAAGGATTGCTTATAGAATACCTTCATGCTTAACATTATAAAGAGTCGAATTGACCCGGACCTTACAATAGGTATAGGGGCTTTTGAAAATCCCGAAAAAATAGAAGATGCAGCAAACAGTGTCGATTTTTGTAATGTTAGAGTTTTCAATAGTTCTGCCAAAATTATTTCATCCTTAAAAGAAGGTAAAATAGACGCCATAGTCAGAGGAACTCTTCAAAGCTCTGATTTCTTAAAAGAAGTAAAAAACAACTATAAAATTGATAAGATTTATAGAATTGGCCTTTTAGGAACGTATGACAAAAAATATTTCTTTTTTGCACCTCTTGGCATTGACGAGGGCGAAGATCTAAAAGAAAAAGAAATGTTCGTTGAATACGCAAAGGATTTATTGAAAAGATTCAAAGTTGAACCAAAGATATCTGTTCTATCGGGGGGCAGAACAAAAGATCTAGGAAGATCAGAAAGAGTAGATAAGAGCATACTTGAAGCTGAAGCTTTGACAGAGAAGTATGGGATTAATCATGCCGAAATCTTAATTGAGAATGCAATAAAAAACTCCAATTTTATACTTGCGCCCGATGGGATTTCAGGCAATTTAGTTTATAGGACTTTAATCCATCTTGGTTGCGGGAGCTCCCATGGAGCGTTGTACTATCCCCTAGCTATTGAGGGTACTATTATTGTGGATACATCTAGAGCTGCCCCAAAAGAAGAGTATATTTCCTCAATCGCACTTGCTAATGCTATTAAAAATTACTGATTAAAAAGAATCGATTAGTTTTTCTAAATTAACTACGTCTTCCCATGATCTCATTTCGTTGTGATTAGTTGCGTCAAGATGTATTGGAGTTAAGGATACCTTGTTTTCCTTTATTGCAGAATAGTCGGTGCCTTTCTCAGCAAAGCCACCTGGAGGCTTACCAAAAACTTTGAAATACATCTTACCCTCCTCGTTGTTTGTTTCAAATGGTTCGTCATAATATACCCTTCTCCCAAGTCTTGTTACTTCGACACCTTTTAATTCATCAAACGGAACAGAAGGTACATTTATGTTTAGTAAAGTATCAGTTGGTAACTTTTTATAATTCCAAGAATCAAAAAGTATTTCTAAGAATTTTGTTGCTGTTTCAAACATTGGATTAAAATAATCTGACGAAGAGATGGATATAGAAGGTATACCATTTATTATCCCTTCTCTTGCAGCGGATACTGTTCCTGAATAGTATATATCATAAGATATGTTTTCTCCATGATTAATACCCGATAAGACAAGATCAATTTTTTCCCTCATGAAATGCCTTATAGCAAGAGCTACACAGTCTACAGGTGTCCCAGAAACAATATAATCAGTTCTTTTTTTATCATCTAGATAAAGCCCTTCAACTTCAATTTTTTTAAATATAGAATAGCTGTGGCCAATCCCACTACAATTTTCCTTTGGCGCTATGACAACTACTTCGCCCAAAGATTCTGCAACCTCTGTGAGCTTCTTTATTCCTTCACTGCCATAGCCGTCATCATTAGTAACTAGTATCCTCATTTGAATTAAAGAGGCGATATGTTACTTTTAAATGTTATTCCTTAATAATTTCCAGAATGGCCTCTTTAGGTACCCTTAAATGAATAAGATTTTGTTTTCCACGGCCCCTTGACTGCGCCCTTTGAATGTCAACTATTTTAAGATTTTCAAGTTTTACTATTGACTTTCTAAAGAGTTCGTAGGACATACCCTCGCCTAATATATTGAAAAAATCATTCGCTTTTGTGAATTTACCAGAATTTTCTGCTATAACTTTGAGGACTTTCTTGTCTGTTTTCGATAAGCCATCAAAGACATTTTCAACATGTAAAGAAGAACTGATACGCTCTATTGCTTTTTCAATGTCATCAACAATTATTTTTCTCCTGCCTTGAAGTTCTGCTAACATTGCAGCTTCCTTTATTCCTCTTATCCCAAGCCTTAAATCGCCTTTCTCAAAAGTTATTTCTGAAATTTTATCTAAGACTTCTTCATCCATCACACCGGGAAATAATCCAATATCGGCACGATATCTCAAAATATCCGTTATTGTAGCTTGAGAGTACGATTTAAAATGAACTTCGTTTGGCATAAATACAGTTCTAATCTTTTCTGAAACTTTAAATGAAAAAGCATTATCTGTGATAATCCCAATAATTCCTGTTTTAACTCCTGGAAAAATCTCATGTGCCCTCAGAATTTTATATAGAATATTTTCTGCAACGTTAACGTGGAATAAAAAATCCACATCGTCCAATGCAACAAGTAATGTTTTATCTTTTTTTTGTAACTCACCCATGGTATATTCATAGAGAGTTGTTAGAGGCTTCCCAGTTTCTACGGGAGGATACCCAAATATGCCTCTAAAGATCTGGGACATTATTGAAAATTCTCGATAGTGAAACTGGCAGTTTATATAGACCGGTACAACACTGTTTGAAACTTCTGTAATGTTCTTAAATAGCAATTTAACTGAAGTAGTCTTCCCAGTACCTGTTGGCCCTAAAACAATAGTATTTGTTGGAAAATCTCCTTTAATCAAAGGCTTTACATTATGAGATATTGCTTCAAGTTCATTGTCCCTATATTTAAAAACCTCCGGTATGTAACTAAGATCAAAGACTTCGGGGTTTCTGAATAGCGATTCTTCCCACATCAGTATATCCTTTATTTTGCTTGACATAACTATAAATAAAAAAATTATTTTATGTTTTTATACTTTAGCTAATTCTACAAATAGGTTTGATAAGACAAAATTCTTATCATTTTTTTCAGCATTTGCATGTTCTATTGCCTTTTCAATCAATAGCGGAAAAGGAACTTTTTTTGAGTTTTTGTATTCCTGCATATAATCACCAATTAGCATACCAATCGAATCAATATAAAGTAAGCCTTAGTGAGATATTTTATTTTTTATTAATTTATAGGCTCATTATAACTTAAAAATAGATAAAAAGTTATTTTTGGGCTTATTATCAAATTCCAAGAAATCATTTATTTTAGAATAACTTATAGAAAGTTATTTAATCTTAAATAGAATAAAAAATTATATGAGGCCTGAGGAAAGAAAGAAACTTATCATGGTGGCTATGACTATTATAGTATGTGGAATGCTTTTGTTATCCTCGCTCCAGATATTTTTCTTTTTTAGATAGTATTTTTCAATATTTAAAATAAAAAATAATTGGAAATCTAATTTACATAAAGTTCTCAACATAATAGCAGAAAAATACTGCTGCCAAACTAAAAATAAATATAGTATAACCAAATATTAAATCTAAGATTTCCTCTCCTTTCAAATAATCCCCCTAGAATAATAGGATTTAAAGTAAATAAAGTTTACTATAGAAATGAATAAAAAATAAAAAATATGTCAGACCGCCCATCTCTCATCATCAGTCAGACGCTGTCGGTTTCCTCATCCATACATCCCAATTAGTGAATTACTTTGATACTCCGATGATGTAATTCTAGATACTGAGCATTTAAAGTCTTCGGAAGTGACATAATCCCTTTCTTCTCTTATGGCCGCCATCCCTGCTTCTGTACATAGCGATCTAATTTCTGCACCAGATAGGCCATCTATTAAATTAATTATCTCAGAATAATCTAGATTCTTGATATTCATATTTCTTGAGTGAATCTTAAAGATATCTAGGCATTCATCTTTTGTAGGTGGAGGTATTTCGATTAATCTATCAAATCTTCCTGGCCTTAAAAGTGCAGGATCTAGCATATCTACTCTGTTTGTAGCACCTATGATCTTAACTTGCCCTCTTGGGTCGAAACCGTCAAGTTCAGCTAGAAGCTGCATCATAGTTCTAGCAACTTCCCTATCTCCACTTATGCCAGTATCAACACGTCTTGATCCTATGGCATCAATTTCATCAATAAATAGAATCGAAGGAGCTTTTTCTCTGGCAAGATTAAAAACTTCCCTTACCATCCTAGCTCCTTCCCCGATATATTTTCTGACAAACTCAGAGCCAACGACCCTTATGAATGTGGAATCAGTTTCATTTGCAACAGCTTTGACAATTAAGGTTTTGCCGTTACCAGGTGGCCCGTGCAACAAGACCCCGTGTGGTGGCTCTATACCCACTTTATCAAAGAGTTCAGGTCTTTTCAGAGGTAGTTCTACTGTTTCTTTTATTTTGTTTATTTGATCTCTTAGGCCTCCAATTTCACAATAAGTGACCCCTGTCCTATTTAGAACTTCCATCCCACAAACTTCTGGATCTTTGGTAGAAGGTAGTACTTCCATTATTGAAAGATTTCTCTGATTACAAGCGACTAATGCCCCGGGTACAAGATCTTTAATATCAACATTTGCACAGGCACTTACAACAAATTTTGGGCCGCTTGAACTTTTAATAATAATCTTAGATGAATCTATAGCCTCAACTACAACTCCTGTGATCAGTGGGGGCGCGTTTAATCTTTCCAACTCTTTTTTGAGGCCATCATTTTCCTTTTCTAATCTAATTTTTTCAGTTATGAAGCTTCTGTTTTGTATTTCAAGAAGTTTCAATCGTTCTATTACCTTATCATTATATTGAGCATCATTTTCATAAACATCTTCTTCGTCAAGTCTTTTTGTCCGATACTTAATACTACTGTCCACCATTAGCACCCCAAACAAGATGTATTAGATTTCACATCTTTATAAATCTTTCTACATTGAGTGTCATTATTATGAGAAATATTTAAAAAAAAACTTACAATAATGATTACCATCTCCAAGAATTAATCAAAGCTCAAAACCCTTATAAATGTTCAATTTGAACAACTGTTGATAAGATGATATGCGAAATATGTGGCAAGACCATACAAGGAAAAGTCTTTAACGTAAGAGTTGAAGGCGCTAGTGTAAAGGTTTGCGATAAATGTTCTAGATTTGGAACAGACCGACAGAGTTGGTCAAAATTTGGGAAAGGTGCCATGGGCTCAGATGGTGTTGTATTGCCTTCAAAACCAAGAATAGGTGGACCTACTAGAACAAAAGAAGAATACACACTAGTAGACGACTATCACCTTGTTATAAAGGATGCTCGAGAAGCAAAGGGTTGGTCACAGAAGGACCTTGCCAGAAAAATGAATGAAAAAGAATCCATTATTCACCATATTGAAACAGAAGGTTTCGCTCTATCTAACGAACTTATCCAGAAAATTGAAAAAATTCTAGATATAAAGCTCAAAGAAAAGTCAGACGAAGGCATTGATATATCTAAATCAAAACAAAACTTAAAGGAAACAACAATAGGCGATATAATCAAGATAAAGAAGAAGTAAGGTAGTTCAAAAAAACTGTTGCATATTCTCCCTTGTAGAGAAAGAACTTAAATCTTGTTCCGTCCTCTTCAAGAGTATAAGAAAGATCTTTATATCCACCTAAGATATTTCTATATGCTCCATTGGATGCCAAAAATGGTGCTTCTTTGACACGGAAGCTTTCCTTTGTTATTCCATCATTTTCTATTAATTCTATTGATAACTTTCCCAATAGAGATTTTGGAATCAAAGAGCTGTAACCAATTAAAGGCGCTATTACATTTATCTCTCCTTTTTTCATCCCTTCCTTCACGCGCCCAAGATTAGATTTAGTTACCTGTGTCCTGTAGTAGTTACCCTGTTTTGCCATTGATACAAGGTCTCCCATCTCAGGTTCATTTAAAGGAACTTCCTTTATTCTTTCAAGAATAGCCTCATTGAATATTTTGGCCTGATAAGCATGAACAAATAGAGAAGAAACTGAAGGAGGTAAAACTATAAACACTTTAGCATAATCAGGTGATTTTGACAAAAAATCCAAAATCTGTTTTTCATTTCTTAAATTTGGATATAATTCATGTGCTTCTGCATACTTCCCTTCCTTAATCAAATCAGTTAGATCTTCACCAAGATTATCTTTTAGCAATAGCTTCTCAACTGCCTCTTTGAACTCACCTTTTAGAATAAGCCTGCCGACCTCTTCATTGCCCCCAAATCTTTGTTCCCCAAAAAGATTTGGAAATCCAGAGTTTTTCTCTATCTGTTGAATATTAGATCTTATAATCTCGTCAGGATTTTCTGGAATACCCCTCACAAGAATATTAAATTTGTTCCCTACTAGGTCTCCAATATCAATCTTTTGACCTTTTGAGAAATCATATAACTCTACATCCTTTAGATCTAGACCCCTTATAGTATCTTCATAAATCATATCAACAGAGAAACTCTGGATAGTCGCGGCATGCCTATCTTTGAGTCCCGCATATCCAAATTTTCCAAAAGGTATCCCAGTTTTTCGAGCTAGTTCGTGGATGACATCAAGGGTATCCCTGTTTATTTTTTTTACTTTAAAAACAAGGTATTTTCCATTTTTTATATCTATGACTTCCTCTACTTGAAAATCTTCAGGATATTTCTTTATTTCCATTGAATCCGCTCTATGATACACGAGTGCTTATTTCAGTTAAAGTAAAGAAATCCCCTATTCCAGTCCACCTAACTCTTAGAGGTCCACTGTACAATCCGGGCGATTGAGTCCTAAGGACAACATCAAAGCTTAAAGTTTGTCGTGGAACAAGTGAATCGATAGTAATTTCATTACTGATTAGTCTAACTCTTGGATCTGATACGCTAACTACTTGGAATCCCCTCATATAGGATTCAGGAAAAGAAATTCTAATGTTCTGCGCATTTTCATTTGCTGTATTTGTAAGACTGAAAGATATTCTTACGTTATCACTTGGATGAAAAGTTGAAGATGTCCATTGGACTTCAGTTGACACCCATACAACAGGGATATCCCACGATTGTAGTTGAAGCTGAAGAACTTCATTTTTCTTTAATAAATCCTGAATTTGAAAAGTATAATTCCTTACGATTGAATCATACTGTGATTTTTCTGTTTCAAGGACAAGAAGTTTGTTTTCAAGAATTGTCTGTTGTCCCTGAAGCTTTGTTACGTCTTGGTTTAGAGTACTTACTCTTTGACTAAGTACTGCGTTTTGATTGCTCAGAAGGCTGATGTTATATACGGATATTGCAAGCCCTATTGCCAAAATAAATGTTGCAACTACAAATACTTCTTTCTGCATAAATCCTCCTAACTTATTATATCAACGGCAAAATCCATAATGATTCTACCAAAACCTTCAGGTAGTATATCGATCAGGACGAGCGTCATATTCTTATTATAAACTTTTATTTTGTCTTCCCTGTATAATCTTAGTATCTTATAGGATATATCTCTTCTTGTTTGTTTATCATATTTTGCCAAATCTAGCATGTTTAGGGATATTTCACCAATTATCTTGCTTTTTACCCTCCAAAGGCTTGTCTCTGGAACGTCTTTGATTGTATTTGAATCAACTATGGGAAATGTCTTTCCCTGGACAATTTGTTTTGCCATTATCCCAGTGACGTTACCTTTTGCTGTGATATCCCTTTCCTGACCAAGTATATTTATCTGCTGCTTAAAATCAACAGGTACATGCCCAACGACATCAACTAACTCCTTTAATGTTTCAGAATCGATTACAACAACTCTTGTGATATCAATTGTTGATTCGCCTATAGAAATCTGTTTTGCATGTTCGACCCCTTGTTTTAGGTCAGATGTTTTCACTAAAGAGTTGTTTATATTTACCCCTAAAGAGTTTAGGGCGGTAGTTGTTGAGAGTGGATCTATATCAACGCTGCTTCCCATTGGCCTTAAGTTAGAGAATATAATCACAGAAGATACTTCAACAGTTCCAGGATTTCCTTTCTCTTCATCTACAAAGAGGAAAAGGACATTATCATTTCCCAATCCATAAACGTCATAAAATACTCCTGCAAACAAAAGAGCTATGATCAACACTATTATTATCGGCCCTTTCCACCCACCTGCTTTTTTCTTGGGATCTTTAGGGTCTTTATTAGATTTTGCGTCGTTATTTTTTGCCATATTTCTCACCAATACGCTTCTAACTACTATTATTTCCTAAAAATATTTAAGATTACCTATTAAATTAGTGCTATGAAGATACTTTGTCCCAACTGCAGGGCCACTATAGTCTTCAAAGGCGATGAAAGGTACCTACTTTGCTCAAATTGCAGAATTAGAATAAAGATGCCTTCAAAGAGAGATTCGCCGACTATAACGCCTAATTTAATTGAGAAATGTTCAATTTGTGAAAAGATAATTAAATCATCCAAGAATAAGAGACGTTGCCCTGTTTGTGGACTAAAAGTATGCTCATCGTGCTGGAATTATTCAAGGCTAGTATGCAAGAGATGCCTTGAAGAAGGAATAACTTCAAAGCCACTTTATACCTTAAAAGAAAGGAACTCGCGACCCAAACTATTCTTAAGAGAAGAGTTCCTTGAAGAAATAAAAGAAGGAGAGATAGCCTCCATCCCCATCAAGGTAAAAAACCTTGGAGATGACGATGCCCTAAATGTCAAAGTTGAGATAAGATCTTCTCCAAATATTAAAACAATTGAATCTGCAGACATAGGCAAAATAGAAATGGAAAAAGAAAAAAGATGCATATTAAGATTTACTCCAAAATATAGCGGTAAGGGCAATATAGAAATTCTTTTGACCTATGAAGATTACGGGAAAAATAAGTTTTTTGAAAGCATAAAATCAGAGTTTGATATCAAAGAGAAGAAGAAAAGAGAAGAGAAAAAATGGGATTATCACAAATGGAATTATGATGAAAAAAGGGAAAAGAAACGAGAGGAGCCAATCAAAAAAGAAAGTGATTCTCTTGAAGTGCTTTTGAAACAGTTCGGATGTGCTCCAGATGCTTCAATTGAGGATATAAAAAAGAGAAAAAAAGTATTGAATATGATGTACCACCCTGACTTTAACGTGAATAAACCTGATCAAGTAAAGAAAGAAATGGAAGATATGTTGAAAGAAATAAATCAGGTGTACCAAAAGATATTGATTAAAAAAGGAGAAAAATGAAGTAAACTTAATAATTTTACCAAAGTTATTGTATATACTAAAATCAGTTTTGTTTTACAAATAGATCCCTAGTTATATAATTAGAAGGAAGTAATAATCTTTTTAACTCGCTAAAAAATCAATTAGATATGGCTCACAAATTCAACATAAAAGACATGAATCGATTAGATTCCCCAGAACGAAGAAAAATGTTGCCCCCAGAAGAAACACTAATTGATGCCGGATTAACTAAAAATGATATTTTCATAGACATTGGATGTGGAATCGGTTATTTTTCTATTGCTGCTTCAATAATTATAGGGCCAAAAGGAAAAGTCTTTGCACTCGATACATCTAGTGAAATGTTGGAAGAACTTAATAGAAGAATAATTGACAAGAAAATAAAAAATATATTGCCAATCCTCACAAAAGATTACGACTTTAAAATTGATTCTGAGATAGGTACATTTGCTTTAATGTCAAATGTTCTCCATGAGGTCGACGACAAAGTAATCTTCTTAAAAGAAACAAACAAGGTTCTAAAAACTCAAGGAAAACTTTGTGTTATAGAATGGCAGAAGAAAGAAACAGAAAAAGGGCCACCCATAAAAGATAGGCTTAGTAAATTACAAGTGAATGAGCTATTGGATCAAACAAACTTTAAACTACTTGATAGCTATTCAATAGGTGATAATTTTACTGCGTACATATCAAAGAAAATACCTAAGTGAATTTCAAAAGATTCAATCCGATTTCATCACTGAAATTTCTCTCAACTTCCCCTTCGATTGAATCAATTATCACTTCAACTGTTGCACTGACAAATGCCGAATTTAGATGCCCTGCAAATGACTTGTGCTCTTCATTTCCCAAATTTACATGAAGATGCAAATAAATTTCTCCGTTCATAGTCGTTATGTTGCCATAAAGTGGGGCAATCTCATGATTTCCAATCAATTCTTTAGAGAAATATTTTTTTGATTGAGTCTCAAAAAGCCCAATTGTTACTTTATTTGTTGCTCCAAGTCCAGTTATTGTTCCTAATCTAATCTTATTGTCAACACAAAATTTTTTCAGTGTGTCTACGATTTCCTCGCCCTTATCTATTCTTACTATATATTTATTACCAAATTTCTTATATTCCATAAAGAATATTAGACCTAGAAGTATAAAAAGTTCACTTACCTTTTCTCAAAGCCCTAAAGGTTCCAAGAAACCTCTTCTTCTTAAGGGGAATACCTACAAATCCCTCATCACTTACAGATTTCACGTCCTCTATTGAAACAAAAGAATCGGGAGTAAATTTGTCAATCGCTTCATATATTGCATCCAATTTCTTTCTTTTAATAACTGTGAATAGTATCTTTACTTCACCCTTCTTCCCATGAGCATCAACAATTGTAACTCCACATCTTTCTTTTTTTAAGAATTTAATAAGGCCATCTGTATTTTCTTTTGTAATTATTCTAGCAATAACGTGCCCCACTGCAAGTCTCTCTTCTATGACTATACCAATATAATTTCCAGCTGCAAATCCCCCTGCATACGCTACATAGTGTACTAGGCTATTGACATTCTGCATGACTTGGCCAATAACATTAATCCAGATAAAAACTTCAAAAAATCCAACTATGGGTGCAAGTTTCTTAAGATTCTTTGAGACAAATATTATCCTCATGGTCCCAAGACTGACGTCCACCACCCTTGCCAGAAAAATTAAGATAGGTAATACCCAAAACAACATTTCCATCTCAGCACCCTGAAAATATCAATTTATATAAGTATAAAAGTATTTACATGTTACATTAAATAGTATACAAAAAACTTACTTATAAGTCATTAATTTTTCCCCTAAGTCGAAATATTTTTAAACATGGGTATATAGTTAGTCTATTGATATCAATGCCTAAAGTTTTTCCTGACTATAGAGAAGAGGCTAAAAACAGGATAATAAGAGAATCTGTAAAGTTCTTCTCTGAAAAAGGATATCACAAAACTAAGATGTCAGAAATTGCGGAAGGCCTTGGCGTCAGCAAAGGAGCTATCTACCAGTACTTTACTAGCAAAGAAGAACTGTTTTTAGAGGTAATCAGATACTATGTTGAGTATACTCAAAAAGAGTTAATATCATTTCTAAATTTAAGGTCACCTGAGGCTATCGCGACAGATGAGTTTTTTGATATAATGTTCAACATGGGACAATCTCAATCAGTTGAAAATCTAACTTTATTAGACAGATTATTCCCTCCTCTTGATTTTAATCTTGCCATATCTGAACTAATGACAAGTAATCCCCTCATGAAAGCTGAGATGACAAAATACTATAAGGATTCAATTAAATTAATTGCCGATTATTTTGAAAGCTATAAAAAAAGAGGGATTATCAAAAAAAACATAGATACATTTTCCCTATCAATGGGGATAACTTCGCTTCAGGATGGACTCATGGCTGCAATGCAGATGGGGATAGAAATATCGGAAATAAGAAAAACCTGGAAAGAAATAACTAAAATGATGCTAAAAATCGCTTTAGCTGATTAATATTGTTTAGTTTAGCATTTCTTCTTCCATGAAATAGAAATCAAAATAACTGCAACTAGAAATTGTACAAGAGATAGCATTGAAACTACACCCTTGATTATTCCAAACTCAAAAAATCCCGTTAAAACAACTATTAATTCTATAATTGTAACTACAAAGAGTATTAATGCTAGTCCAAATATGGATTTTGATATGTCTTTTTTCTTTGTTAGGATGTCTTCAATCGGATGGATCAAATCGTCTTCAAGATTTACTTTTTCTTTACTCTTGGACCTAGAGAACATGAATATTCACCTTCTTTTATGTTAATAAATTTATCTAAATATAAAAGAATACAATAGATTTAAATTTATTTGACCTTAAGCATAAATATTATCAATAGTTTGACAAATGATACATATGGATAATATCCCAATTACAGTTAGGATGCTTTCAAAACTATTTCCACTTAGGTTCTTCTTTGCAAAATTTACTAGATTACCAATTATTGGACAGATAATGACTAAAATGTTCTTTGAAGAAGATAGAATATTCTACATGTCAAAGGACAAGGTAATCAATATAGGCAAGAAGATAGATGAAGATGATTCAATCGTGCTCCCCTCAGAAATAGTAAATTATTTTATAGATAAATCAAAACATCATGTTATAATGAATTTCTGTATATGCAGAACGTCCAAGAATTGTGAAAATTATCCTCGAGATTTTGGTTGTTTGTTCCTTGGCAAAGCAGCATTAAATATAGACCCAAGACTTGGAAAACAGGTAACAAAAGATGAAGCAAAAGAATACATCAAGAAATGCCGTGAAGCAGGTCTTGTTCATTTAATTGGCCGAAATAAACTTGATTCTGTATGGTTAAAAGCCAAGCCTCCAGAGAAATTGTTGACTATATGTAACTGCTGTGAATGCTGTTGTCTTTGGATGATGCTACCAAATCTTTCTAAGGATATCAGTGCTAAGGTAACAAAATTAGCTGGACTTGAAATAAAAGTTACAGATAAATGCACGGGATGCGGAGAATGTGCTAAAGTATGTTTTGTAAATGCTATAAAAATCGTTGATCGAAAAGCTCAGATAAATGATAACTGCAGAGGTTGTGGAAGATGCGTTGAAAAATGTAGATTTAACGCAATTGGTATATCCTTAGGTAAAAACTCATTAGAAGATTCTATTATAAACATCTCTAACTCTATCGATTTATCATGAATATAGAATGAACTATACTAAATCTTTATATAGAAAATAGACACATATCGTTACTTATGTACGTAATAGTCGTAGGGGGAGGCCTTACTGGATTCAATATAGCAAAGCTTCTAGTCGAAGAAGGTATTGGTGTTGTTGTTATTGAAAAGGATCTTGCAAGATGCCAAGAAATCTCAAAAAAAATAGATGCTCTTGTTATACAAGGTAACGGCTCAAATCCTAAGATTCTTATTGAAGCTGGTGCAAAGGACGCGGATCTTTTGGTAGCAGTTACTAATTCTTCTGAAGTTAATTTGATATCTTGTATAACGGCAAAAAATCTTGGGACAAGAAAAACAGTTGCAAAGATTGCGATTGAATATACTTTCACAGAAGATATTGATTTGACTAAAGTTGGAGTAGACTATTCCTTCTCACCAGGTACTATCATAGCCTACGATGTCGAGAGGATATTAGAACTTCCAAGTGCTCTTGCAATTCAAGCTTTGGCCGACGGAAAAGTTACAATGGCAGAGTTCATGGTCAAAAGAGAATCTAAATATATTGGTAGAGCTCTAAAGGAAAAAATATTTCCAGATGGCACTATAATAGGTGCCGTTCTTAAGAGCGAGGACACAATTATCCCAACAGGAGAATATGTATTCGAAGAGGGCGATAAAGCCTTCATACTTGGTAAACCAAAGCTCGTTGAAAATGTTATAGAAAAATGTAGTGACTGCCAGAGAGTAAGGAAGGTAATGATAGTTGGTGCAAGTAACACTGCTGTGCAACTTGCAAAAATGCTTGAAAGAAGCATGTCAGTGAAACTTATAGATAGTGATACAAAAAGATGCGAAGAAATCTCTAAGATTCTCCAAAAAACTCTTGTAATAAAAGGGGACATTATGGATCTCTCTTTATTAAAAGATGAGGGAATTGGGGATGTGGATGCTTTTATTTCACTAACAAAATACGACCAATTGAATCTATTTTCTTGTCTGATAGGTAAATACTTGGGCGCCTTTAAAACAATTGCAAGAGTTGAAAATATAGAGCTAATTAAATTCTTTGAGGACATGGGCGTTGATATTGCCCTAAGTCCAAAGGTCTCTACAGCTGAACACGTTATGAGATTTATTAGAATGGGTGGCCTTAAATCATTGATAATACTCCCAACTGGTCAAGCTGAGATTATTGAACTTTCCCCTACAAAAAATGCTAAGATTCTTGGAAAAACTTTAAGAGATATTACTTTGCCCGAAGAGATACTCTTCTTAATCATAGTAAGAGACAATAAACTAATTATACCACGAGGAGACGACATCGTTCAAGAGGATGACAAGGTTATAGTATCTGCAAAAGTAGAGAAAATTAAAAAGATAAAAGAGCTATTTGGTCAAAATTAAATTTTTAATTCTTGTTATATGCAATGCAGGATATTTCAATGTCCGAATTTTTTGGAAGTTTGGATACTTCAACGGTAACTCTGGATGGCATTATGCCCGATGTAAATCTTTTCTCGTAAATCTTGTTAAATTTATCAAAGTTTCTAAGATCCTTCAGATATACTTCTGACTTGATAACATCTTGAAGTGATAGATTTTCTTCTTTCAAAATTGCTTCAATGTTATCAAGAACAATATCTGTGGCTTTTTCTATATCATTTAGAACAAGCTCCCCAGATTTCTTGAGGGGAATTTGTCCAGAAACAAATACAAAATCTCCTGCAACTATTCCCTGAGAATACGGCCCCACAGGGGTAGGTGCCTTCTTAGTCTCTACCTTTTTTTTCATGTCACATCACGCTGGCCTAAATTAGTCAAGTATAAGTGAATACGTTTATTAAATTATTCTATTGAAAATTAATATGAAAGTTTTGATAGTAAAAAATATAGCAAGAGAAAGCCCGGGTCTTTTACTGGAGATTCTTGAAGAAAATAAAATTGAATTTAATATTTATGAATATGAAAAAGATAGAGCATTTCCTTCTCCTGAAGATTATGGTGCAATTTTTGTTTTTGGCGGCCCCGATAGTGCTAATGACGAAACAGAAAAAATGATAAAAGAGATTAAAGGCGTGAAAGAATTTTTGGCAAAAGGGATCCCTTATTTTGGGATATGCCTAGGACTTCAAGTAATGGTAAAGGCTTTAGGAGGTAACGTTAAAAAAAATCCAATAAAAGAAATTGGATGGAGAGATCCTAAAGATAGAATATTCAAAGTGAGTTTAACAGATGAAGGGAAGAAAGATCCTATTTTTGAAGGAATTGAATCAGAATTTGATATATTTCAATTACACGTTGAAACAGTTGAACTAACTCAACAAATGAAGCTATTAGGAACTGGGGAATACTGCACAAATCAAATAGTCAAGTATGGAGATAATGCCTATGGATTTCAAGGTCATATTGAGTTATCACCTGATCTCTTTTATACATGGATTCAAGAAGATGAAGATCTGGCATTATTAGACAAATTTCAATTGAATAAAGATTACAATAAAATTAGAGAAAAGTACGAATCAAATGGGAAAAGAATAATAAATAATTTTTTATATGTTTCGGGTATCAAGGTAAAATAAACACATTATTTAATATCAATATGAATTTTTTAAATAATCTTATAAATACGGACAATAGTAAGGTATAGTAGATTAAATGAGACTAAAACCAGTTTTACACATACTAGGGCAACTACTTCAAATGGTAGGAATTTCAATGATACTTCCTCTACTTTGGGGGATATACTATCGCGAAGCTGAAGCATATATATTTCTCATCTGCATTTTACTTACGTTAATTACAGGAACTTTATTAAAATTAATATTCAAAGAAGAAGACATACGGCTTATTGAAGGATTTGGAGTTGTTTCTTTTTGTTGGATAATAATACCAATTTTTGGGGCACTTCCTTTTTACCTATCGGGGAATCTAAGTTTTATTGACGCCTATTTTGAAACTATATCTGGATTTACAACTACAGGCGCATCAGTTATTAATAATGTTGAAATATTGCCCAAATGTATTTTGTTTTGGAGATCTTTTACGCACTGGTTAGGTGGTATTGGTATAGTTGTTCTTGCATTGATAATATTGCCTGCCCTTTCAGTCGGGGGCAGACAGATTTTTTTATCAGAACCATCTGGGCCAAAATTAGATAAACTAAAACCACAAATTAGAGAAGTTGGAAAAATTATATATGGGATATACATTTTGTTCACAGGTATTCAGATTTTTCTATTAATTATTGCAGGTATGTCTCTTTTCGATGCTTCATGCCATTCTTTTGCTGCACTTGCGACGGGAGGATTTTCAACTAAAAATGCCAGCATTGGATTTTATAATAGTCCTTTGATAGAAGGCATAATAATCCTATTTATGTTTCTAGGTGCAACGAGTTTCTCTCTGCACTATGCAGCATTGAAAGGAAAGATAACTTATCTAAAAGATAGTGAATTCATGTTATATCTCTCTATCTTGGCCTTTTCTATTTTTATTGTAACATTAGATATTACTTACCAACTACATGAAAACATATTACTCGCATTTAGGCATGCTATTTTTAATGTGATAAGCATATCAAGCACTACGGGATATGCAACGGCGAATTTTGATTTATGGCCCGATCTTTCAAAATTGATTCTTCTCATACTTATGCTAATAGGGGGTTGTGCAGGTGGAACCGCAGGTGCCATAAAAGCTATAAGAATACTATTGTTAATAAAAATGGGTTTAAGAGAACTCTACAAAATTATTCATCCAAATGCAATATTCCAGATTAAATTCAATGGAAAGATTATATCGGAAGAAGTTCTTCATGGAATAAGTGGATTTTATTTTTTTTATATGGTAACTTTTGGGATATGTAGCCTAATCATGCTTGCCTTTGGTAATGATTTCTTAACTTCTATTTCTTCTGTTGCAGCTACTTTAGGCGGAGTAGGTTCTGGATTTAGCCTAGTTGGGCCTATGGTAACATACAGTTTCTTACCATCATTCGCAAAGCTTGTATTGTGCTTCTGCATGCTCGCCGGTAGACTTGAACTATTTACTCTTTTCGTATTATTTATTCCAAGTTACTGGAAAGAGTAAATTTAATAAGTCAATGAAATAAAGAAAAATAAGGTATTTTGATTTCATTGAGGTCTATCGATGCGAAGTAGAACTGTTCTAAAGATTATAGGAAGACTGCTTATGATGATAGGCGTTTCAATGATATTTCCACTAATATGGGCATTTTATTATGGGGAGAAAGAGTTTCTTGTTTTTATTGCTTGCATAACACTTACTTTATTTTCAGGATATGGTTTAAGTAGAATTAAAACTAACGACGAAGGATTAAGACTTATTGAGGGGCTAGGCGTGGTATCACTAGGATGGGCAGCATTTTCTGCCTTTGGTGCACTACCATTTTTTCTTTCTGGAACTTTAGGGTATCTTGATGCATATTTTGAAACAATGTCAGGATTCACTACAACAGGAGCCACCGTTATAATGAATATTGACGTTTTACCAAAATCCATCCTTTTTTGGAGGTCAATGACACAATGGATTGGTGGCATGGGAATCATTGTTCTTGCTGTAGCAATCCTTCCTGCCCTTTCTATAGGTGGAATGCAAATGTTTAATGCAGAATCTCCAGGGCCTAAACTTGACAAATTGAAACCACAAATAAGAGAAACTGCAAAAATTCTTTATGGCGTATACCTTATTTTTACTGGTGCGGAAATAATCCTTTTGGTAGCAGGAGGTATGGGATTTTTCGATGCTTCATGTCACACATTCTGTACCCTCGCAACAGGTGGATTTTCAACTAGAAACGCAAGTGTTGCTTATTATAATAGCCCCTTTATTGAAGCTGTTATCACTTTTTTTATGTTTTTATCGGGTGCGAATTTTATGTTGCATTACGCTGCATTGAAGGGAAAATTAAATTATTTCAAAGATAAAGAGTTTATTTTTTATGTTATAGTTTTATTGGGGTCGATTCTTGTAATGACTGCAGATCTAAGATACAGTGTTTTTAATAGTTTAAGTGATGCTTTTAGATACTCTTCTTTTCAAGCTGTTAGTATAATGACCACTACGGGATTTACAACGAGTAATTTTGATGCATATCCTTCTCTTTCAAGAGTTATATTACTCGTTCTTATGTTCATTGGAGGTTGCGCTTGTTCAACTGGTGGTGGGATCAAAAACATTAGGATACTTATTATATTAAAATATTTTTACAGAGAGATATATCAATTCGTACATCCAAATGCAATTTTATCAATAAAAGTAGGGGAAGATACTATTCCGGATGATGTTCTAAAAGGAGTCATGGGATTTTTCATAGGATACATGACAATTTTTATTGTTTCAACTCTAATAGTTACCGCATATGGAATTGATATGATAACTGCCATCTCAAGCGTTGCTGCGACACAAGCAAACGTTGGGCCTGGCCTAGGGCTTGTTGGCCCAATGTATACATATGCATTGCTACCTGATTTAATCAAAGTAGTTTTAACATTCTGCATGTGGGTTGGAAGGCTTGAAATATTCACAGTGATGGTTCTTTTTGTGCCTGATTTTTGGAAAGAATAAAAAATTAAATTAGTTCTTTCTCGACAAGATTTATGGCTTCGTCTATTTTTTTCTTTAATGCGGGAGGCAATCCTTTGATTTCTATATCCAAAAAACCTCTGACTATTGCTGCAGTCGCTTCATCTCTGGTAAATCCTCTCGACATTAGGTAGAAAATTTCTTCTTCTGCAATCTTTCCAATAGCCGCTTCATGACTTAAGTCAACATTTGGATGCTTTGCCTCTAATTCAGGAATTGCAATTATGCTACCTTTCTCAGATAGCATCATTCCCATGCATTCTAGATGCCCTCTTGCGTCAGGAGATTCTCCAACTATATCTCCCCTAGAGTAAATAGTGCCGCCCTTGCTGATAGCTCTAGAAAGTATTTCGGCACTGGAACCTTTCCCTTTGATTATAACACGACTTCCTGTATCAACTATGGAGTTTTCCATTGCTACTATCACACTACTCATTATTGCCGTGGAATTATCACCATTTAGATGTACTGTAGGGTACATTTGGACTATCTTTACTGGATTCATGATGATATAGTTACTTATGTAAGTTCCACCTTCTTCAACGATAGCGGCACTTCGTGGCCTAACTTCAATGTTGCTCTCCCAGTTATGGATCATAGTAAAGGACAATTTAGCGTTCTTTTTGACATAGAATTCAGATATTCCAAGATGCATGCCTGTTGTAAGTCCAGGGTGTGAGGCACAACCAGAGATTATATTTAGTTCAGAATTTTCTTCAGCAATTATAATATTGTGCACTTTCTGTTTCTTAGGTGATTTTAAATAGAGACAAGCCTCGACTGGAAAGTTTACCTTTGTTCCTGGAAGAGCTCTGATAAAATATCCATTTACATCTTCAACATCTACTTCTTTTGTATATTCGTCCTTGTCTCTAGAAACTACTTTCCAAAAGTAATCATGAAGCCAATCATATTTCTCAAGTGCTTGTTTAATACCAATCATTTCTATACCAGATGCGAAACTTGAAGAAGTCTCAACTTTCTGATCTACCTGAAGGAATATTGCCGATCGCTTTTCTTTATCCATTTCGATTCCGACTTTTTCCAGCTTATCCTTTACATCCTTCTCGAGTTTTGGAATCCTTTCAGGCATTTCTCAACACACCCCTCGTAACCTTTTTTACTTATCTCATCAAGCATTTCATACGGATCACCCATGCATGCAATCATGCCCTTGTAAAGTATTAGTCCGTAGTCTGCATCAACATAATCAAGGATATGGCCCTGATGCGTAATAATAAGGCCTGATTTTTTCCTTTCATCCTTATTTTTTTTTCTGTGGAGTAAATCTCCCATTGCACTTCCAATTATGGCGATATTATCTAAATCAACTCCGCTGTCAGGCTCATCGAATAATACTAAATCTGGATTTAAAGTCAAAAGCTGAAGCACTTCAGAACGTTTTACTTCTCCTCCAGAAAATCCAACGTTTACGCTTCTGTTGAGGAATTTTTCCATATTAAGCATCTGAGCATACTCATAAATCTTATTCTGGTCTGTACCACTCTGCTTTGCACAATTAAGCAACATATCAATTAGCTTTAAACCGCTGACTTTTGGAGGGTTCTGAAAACTAATTCCCATCCCCATCTTAACTCTCTGATCAGTTGACAGGTCGTTTATATCCTGGCCCTTAAACATAATCCTGCCATATGTTACTTTGAATGCAGGATTTCCAATTAAAGTCATTAAAAGGGATGTCTTTCCATTACCATTTGGCCCAAAAAGAACATAAGTTTGACCTTCTTTTATGTACAAATTCACATGATCAAGTATAGGGTTGCCCTCGACTTCGGCCCCAAGATTTACAACTCTCAACATAATAATCCCTGATAGGTAAATATGGGAAGGCTATTTATTTGTTGCTATTAAGAATTATAAGGATAAGCATTATATCATCTAAAATCAAATTTATTTCAATGAAAAGGATAATAATGCATGTTGACCTTGACTCATTCTATGCATCTCTAGAAGAAA
>Ga0116194_1000431_pt1 | contig 37821 bp, 27 predicted proteins | sample AD_SCU001_MetaG_FD_89887 | JGI IMG/M metagenome (GOLD analysis project Ga0116194, IMG submission 89887) | Active sludge microbial communities of municipal wastewater-treating anaerobic digesters from China - AD_SCU001_MetaG | ecosystem: Engineered > Bioreactor > Anaerobic > Digestate | place...
ATTATGGAAGTAAATGATTATTATGAAGAGCCGTATGCGGGAAAACCGCACGTACGGTTCTGTGAGGGGCTTAATTTTCGCCTAACTCACAAGAAAGGAGAAAAGAATGAGTCTACTCGACAATAGAGAACTGAACAATTTTGTCGACATAAAAGTATGTGACACACATTTTCATTTAAGTTTTCAACATCGAATAGAAATTACAATAGGTATTTTTAGGGATATCAGAAAATATTTCGAATATGACAGAATCGCCCTATTGGCTTTGAATGAGACTACATCAAAAGGTTGCGATCCTACAAACAGCATTAAAGCGTTATACTGCAAACATTGTATGTCACCGTACACATATGCTTTTGGAAGCCTTTTTCACTATCACGATGAACGTGATACATCTGACAGTTATCTCAAACAGGCAAGGAAAATGTGGGAAATGGGTTTCGATGGAGTAAAAATGCTGGAAGGTAAGCCGGGACTGCGTAAAAAACTTGGTAAACCTCTTGATGATCCTATTTTTGATGCATTCTATAGCTATCTTGAAGAAAATTCAATCCCGCTGACAATGCATGTAGCTGATCCTATATCAGCGTGGGATATTAGCAAAGTTTCTGATTATGCGTTAAAAGTAGGATGGTACTATGGTGACGGAACATTTCCAACAAAGGAACAGCTTCATAGTGAAGTAGACGGAATTTTAACTAAATTCCCAAAATTGAGGCTGAATCTTGCACACTTCTATTTTATGGAGGAACAGCTTGAGTGTGCAGACGCATTTTTAGATAAATGGGAAAATGTATCATTCGATTTAACAGCAAATAGCCAAATATATAAATACGCATCACTAAAGCCAAAAAAGTGGCATGATTTCTTTGTAAAGCACCAAAATAGGCTATTATTTGGAACAGACACATATAATATACCTTGCAAATATGAAGAACTTGAACAAAATGTCGGATACAGGCCAAATTTTCTGCGTACATTCCTAGAAAGGTACGAACCTTTTGAGTATCCTAACTTTGAAAATAAAATTATACCCTTAGGTATGGAATACAGTGTACTGGAGAATATCTATAATAATAATTGCACACGTTTTCTTGGTGCAAAGCCCCGCGAAATAGATTGCAACATGGCGATAGAAGAATGTCAGAGGTTACTCCATGCTTTTGAATGTGGCGAATCAAAGGTCACGAATGAAAGTGATGTACCGATTGTATTAGAAAATCTTAAAATCATGATTGGGGACGGTAATAAAAAAAGATAAACATTGAAAATCATACAGTAAAAGCAACACATTCGAGCAAAATCAAAGTTAGATTATAGTTAGAGAGGATTGAATTAAAATGGAACACTCTGCAATTCCAACATTTAGTAACGTAATGAAGTCCCTTAATATAAGTGAAAATGTAGATATCCTTCAGAAGTATTGGGAGCTTTCACAAACTGTATTTTCTATTGAAGATATCAATTTTTTAAAAAAAGATTATATCATAGAAGTCAACAAAATTCTTCAGCTACCTAATGAGGCCTTAAAAGCATTTTTTGACGTGCAAGCATTAATAAAAAACAGTCCAGATTTAGCAAGATACATATGGCACTGCCATTATTTACTGTTCCACTCTATTGATTACCCGGATAATAATATCCTAAAATGGCCGTCATTGAAAGCCTGCATGGGCAATCAGGAGGGGATGTTTGCAGCCATTCTGTGTGTCTCGGGGATACCTGCAGCAGTTCAATACCATAAAAAAAAGAATATACCATATGAAGTAACAATAGCTACCTTTAGTGACATTAGACATAGGATGAAGTGCTATTATGATCGGAATGGCACATGGGGCTTAGAGCCATTAAGGTGGTTCATGGAGCATATCCGGGGTAAAATTTATAAACTATCCCGGCTTCAGTTTGTGTTAAGTAGCATTAGCGATAGTGAAAAAGTATTCAGGAATATTTCAAATAAAATGGTTGTGGCCATCTCAGAAGCAGGTGTAAAATATCGGAGTGATGGGCAAATTGATGGTACAAACGGTGTATATGATTATGAAAGTTCATGGGTATCCGATTTAACTATAGATAGTAACTACATTACTGGAAATGTTATCAGGCCAGATGGGTATGCTTTGAAACAGGCTGTAAGATTGGACAGCACAAAGTGGAAGCAGATACTTAACAAAGGTGATACCGTTCTGCAAATACATATTCCGGTGGGAGGTAAAATGGACTTCGAGGAATGCGGCCATGCTTTTTATGAGGCAATGGATTTCTTTCCAAAGTTTTTCCCGGAAAGGCCTTTTATAGGTTTCCATTGTAATTCCTGGCTCCTGGATTCACAATTTGAAAATATGCTTTCACCAGATTCAAATATTGTTAAGTTCCTAAAAGAGTTCTATCTTTTACCTTTTTTGTCGGATGACAGCTATGCGATGAACGTCATTTTCCAAGGCAAACCCTCTAATTTCAAAGTAGCTCCTAGGAATACTCAGTTGCAAAGAGTTGTTGCTGAGCATTACCTGTCAGGAAAACACCTTCGCAGAATGAAAGGATTTATATTGAAAGATGATCTTGATTGGGGAAAACAAGTATACCGGCAAAATTATAATAATTTTCTTTATGATTATTTGTTCACAGCACTATCATATAGGTAAGGCAAGTAATACGGAATACTTATGATAAAAAAGATTTTTAAGATGCTTATTAACAGCAAAAAAAATAAAATGATAAAAAAATAATAGAGTTAATGTATGAATATGGTAACAGGGATGATTAAGGTTAAGAACTTTAGGAAAGAAAAAGCAATATTTAAGTTCCATAACTTATCAGCTTTGCTAAACACAAATATGTATTGACAATCCAATTTACTAATGATAATCTATATTATATAAATGCATTTAGTAAAAGCCTTATATTTACACCAAAGAATTATAATAAATACTCATAAGTACTTGTTATTAAAAACATAACTATATATATCAAACCATTTAGTATAAGGAGGTCATTTCATATGAACGAAAAGTTAGCAATACATGGAGGACCAAAGGCAAAAACCACACCAAATATTCCTATGTATCCGGGAGGATTGGAAATTGGTGAAGAAGAAAAGAAGCAGGTGCTGGAGGTCTTAGACAGGAAATATCTTTTCAGGTATTATGGTCCGGAGCAATATCCTTCCAAGGTAAGAGAACTTGAATTGAAATTTGCAGAAAAAATTGGAGCCAAATATGCTCTGGCCGTCAACTCATGTACATCAGCTTTAATAACCGCACTTGTTGCATGCGGGGTAGGTCCTGGCGATGAAGTAATAGTATCTGGTTATACGTTTTTTGCATCATGTGCAGCAATAGTTGCAGCAAAAGCTATCCCTGTAATTGCTGAGGTTGATGAAACATTAACGATTGATCCTGAGGACATAGAAAAGAAAATCACCCCTTCAACCAAAGCTCTGGTTGTTGTTCATATGAGAGGCGTGCCCTGCAATATGGATAAAATTATGGCTATTGCAGAAAAGCATGAGCTAAGAGTGATTGAAGATGTTGCTCAAGCAATGGGGGGTACATATAAAGGCAAGAACCTGGGAACATTTGGTGATTGCGGATGCTATTCTTTCCAGTACCACAAGATTATTACAGCCGGAGAAGGCGGTATGGTAGTGACAAATAATCAGAAATTATACGACAGATGTATGGGGTATCACGATACCGCAGCATGTTGGAGACCGGACAGGTTTGCTGAAGAAAGATATGAGGGAGAGCTTTTTTGCGGGGTTAACTACAGAATGAGTGAGTTAACAGGAGCTGTAATGCTGGCTCAATTAGGAAAACTTTATACGCTTCTTTCACAGATGAAAAGAAATCAAAGTAAAATACTTGACCAGATTAAAAATACAAAGAGAATAAAGGTAAGACCTGTAAATGATCCTGATGGTGACACAGGAATATGTATAATGTTTTATCTTGATAGCAAAGATAAAATCCAGCCATTTATTGAGGCATTGAGAGCTGAAGGAATAGCTGCAGCAGGAGTATTTAATTCGGGAATTCCTGATTGGCATATCTATGCACATTGGAAGCATGTAATAGAAAAGAAAACACCGACACTGGAAGGCTGCCCATGGACATGTCCTTACCATAAAGGAGATCCTGTAGAATATTCTGAAGAAATGAACCCTAAAACTCTTGAGTATTTAAGTAGGGTAATTCATATTGACATTCCATCTCAACTTACATTAGAAGATTGTGACATGATTGCTAAAGGTATAAACAAGGTGGCAGCAGAACTTGCGTGACAATCTTGAGTTGGTATTGTATTAGGTTGTTTTAACCATGAGAAAGTTCAAATAGAAAATGATGCAGATACCTAATAAAGCAAATGCCTAATAATACATAAAGATAATGAATAAAAGCTGGGAGTGAAGCATTATGATAAAGAAATCATTGTGTATTGAGTCTGTATTGACTGATATGGATTTTTACGACAGAATTAAAGTAGCTGCAGAAATAGGCTTTGATGCCATAGAATTTTGGGATCCTGTGGGAAAAGATATTGCTAAAATCGGACGGCTTGCTGCTGAAAACAATATATCTATTGCTATATGCTGCGTAAAAAATGCATGGATAACCAGAATGAATTTTCCATCCTTAATAGTGGAAAAAAATATTACAGAATCTATAAAGCTTGCGAAAGAAATGGGTTGCTGCTCTTTAATCGCTTTGTCGGGTGATGTTGAGGGTAAGGGAGATTCTCAGAAAAATATACTTATTGAAAACTTAAAGAGAGTTGCTGGTATAGCAGTAAAAGAAAATGTAACAATAAATATAGAGGCTTTAAATTCCCTTGTAGATCATAAAGGGTATTATCTGGATTCATCATACATAGGATTCGAAATAATGAAAAGTGTAGACTGTGATAATATTAAATTGCTTTATGATATATATCATATGCAAATAATGGAAGGAAATATAATTGACAATATAAAAAGGAATATTGATTTCATAGGTCATTTCCATTCTGCAGGAGTTCCTGGAAGGCATGAACATTTTAATGGAGAAAATGATTACAAAAATATTTTAAAGGTTGTTGCAGAAACAGAATACAACAGATACTTTGGTTTGGAGTACTGGCCTACATATGAACATATGCAATCATTGAAGGATGTTTTGAAATATCTCAGTTAAGGACCTAATACCTGGGTGAATGCGAACTTATGTATTCCGGAAAGCCATACCAACGTTTAGTGAGGGATTAGCAATCCCTCACTAAATCTCTGAGTGGAGTGAATTTGCTGGTCTTGTACTATTTCTTAGCATAATCTCATTAGAACTGATGACATTATTTTCTGCTTTTTTATTTTCTATTTTTTTTACGAGCAGGTCTATAGCTATTTTACCCATTTTCACCTTGTCGATTTTTACTGTTGTCAAAGGAGGATCTACATACTGAGCTAAAAGTATGTCATCTATTCCTATTATGGACATGTTTTCGGGTATTTTGGTGCCATTGTCCCGTAAACATCTCATTGCTCCTATAGCAAAAATATCTGCTGAACAAACAACGGCAGTAGGCAGCTGGTTATATGATAAAATATTTTTCATACAAATATATGAAGAATTTTCATCAAATGCATCCAGTTGAATCCAATTTATTGGAAGTGAAATTCTATTTTCTTCTATAGCTTTCTTAAACCCTGAAAATGTTTGATTACCGTAGAAAGGTATTAAATTGGTGCCTATAAAAGCAATGGAGGTATGTCCAATACTTATTAAATAGCTTGTTGCGGTATATGAAGCTTCATTATAATCGGCGCTGACACTTAATATATCACCGCTTGTATGATGACTGTCAACTATTATAAATGGAATATCCAGAGTATTAAACTTGTTTATTATCTGAATATCAATATCTCCATAGAATATTACCCCATCAACATCACGGTAATTTACTACATTCGGCAGAATAACTTCATTTGTTTTATTGTTAAATGCGACTGAAGAAAACATAAGGTTGTACCCAAGAGCTTCACATTCTTGCAAAATAATGCTGTTTAATTCTGAATAGAAAAAATGCTCCATAGGAGAGGCATTCTTCTTAAATAATATTCCTATATTATTAGTTTTGTTAAAAAGAAGTCTCCGGGAATTTGGATTAGGATAATAGTTAAGCTTTTCAACTATTTCCATCACTCTATTCCGAGTCTCTTCACTTACACCTTTCCTGTTGTTTAACACAATTGAAACGGCAGAAGGTGATACTCCGGCCATTTTAGCAATTTCTTTTATAGTCAGCTTTGCCATAAAACGTTATTGACTCCTTGATAAAAATTCTTGATTTAATTTAATGATAAAAGGTTTTAATTTACCTTTAATACAATTATACTTTATATTTGTATATAAAACAATAAAGCATTTTATAGAGGGTGCATTATCTTCAAAAATAAAACATGCACCCAGAAGCTGATATGCCGTTGTTAACAGAAATGCCGTCTGGTATAATAAACATATAGTAAGCAGATAATGTGAAGTACAAGAAAGGTGGAAATGAATGGACATGATGGCACAGTTTGAAAGTACAGAATTCAGAAAAACAGAAACTGATAAAACGGGAACTAATAAAACAATGACTGATAAAGCAGGAACTAATATAACAAAAATTAATGAAACAGAAAACGGAATGACTGAACGGGTACGAATTGGCATTGAAGTTGGTGAACATGGTCATAATTATGAATCTCTAACAAAAGATATAGCAGCTAAGTTTGACCTGAAAAAGCTGAGCTTTGTGCTTATATACATGAGTCCTGTAGAAATACCCGAAAGGTTGTGGTATGAATGGGCTGAATTTTTCAGAGAAAATGATATACACTTTGCATTTCTTTATACCCAGCAAAGAGGAGCTCCCAAAGGTAAAATCAGCCATCTTACAGTTGATATTGTTGAAGAAATAAAAAGGATTGCAGGTGAATACTTTCTTGGAGACATGATAGGAGAGACCGGGGGGTTGGCAAGCTGGCAGGAAGGGTATTACGAAGATATTGGGATGGATAAACCAGAATTTAAGAATATGAGTGAGGCAAAACAACACTATGTAGATCATGTGGCATCAAGGGTTAAAATTGACAAGGATTTGAAGCTTCCAGCAGTGCTTGCTGTAGAGGCAACAACCTTCAGTCATTATAATTTTGAAGCGGGTGTTGATAATACTTTCATAGAAATGATGTGCGGGAATCCGGAGATTATGTTTGCATCTGCAAGAGGAGCCTCGAAGGCACATAACCGCAACTGGTGGGCAAGCCACATTGCTCAGGAATGGTATGGTGGATTTAGAAATGATGACCCATTAAAATATAAACGTATGAAGCTTGCCTATTACTATTCTTTCATGGCAGGAGCAAAATACATATATCCTGAAAGCGGACATTTCAAGATTGAGTCCTATGGGGACAACTATGGTTTGGAAAGTCCATTCTGTGAGGCCTATCGGAAAGCATGGGATGAGTTTGCGGATTTTCTTCAGCAGCACGAAAGACCTGTAGGAGGACCAAAGGTGAAAATTGGGTTTATTCAAGGCAATCTTGACTCATGGACAGGCTGGGGTGGAGCAACAGTCTGGAACCAGTTTAGAAAAGAAGAATGGACATATGGTGCATCTGAACGGGGATGGGATTACCTGGATGAAATTTTCAAAAGTGAAAAATGGCATGTACCTACAGTTTATGGAGAAAATGATTTGACAGGTTCAATACCCTATGGTCAATATGATATAGTACCGGCAGAGGCATCGATTGAAACGTTGAAACAGTACAGCTGCCTTATTATGCTCGGCTGGAACACAATGACTCCTGATATATATAATAATTTGAAGCAATATGTTTTCCAGGGCGGAAAACTATTTCTGTCAGTGCCTCATTTGAACACATCAGATGTGAGGGATGACGTGAGGAATGGAGATTTCCAACTTATCAATAACGGAGATTATTCAGATTTATTTGGCTGCAAAGTGAGAGGAAAAGGCATGACTGTAAACTGGGGTGTCAAGTTTATTGAAGAAAGTAGTATACCAGGGTATTTATATCCATATACAAAAAGCGGGTATTGCGATCCTATTTGCGCTTGTGGAACTGTATGCTGTGCTGATATAGAAGTTGCAGGAGGCAGGACAATTGCTATTATGGCTGATAAATTCCACAAATGGCGTGATGCAAGTCCTGTATTATTAGTTGAAAACAAATATGGAAAAGGTTATGCTTCATTAATAACATCTTGGGATTATCCCGGAGCAAATGGGCTTGAAAAATTTATGAAAGTACTTTTGAAAGCTATTATTTCAGGAGAGCAGCAGAGTACTGATATAAAGGTCATAGGAAGCGACAAAATCCATTATGCGGTATATGATAATAGTGGCTGCGGATGTAATACAGGTACTGATTGCAGCATGGACAATCATACTGTTGATTGCAGTGTTATCAGCCACAATATAAATGACTATGTTGTATACCTTTTGAATACCGATTACAATGTTCCGGCTATAGCAAAAATCGAATACAGAGGAAAGACAACTGAGGTAAAAATTGAACCATGTGGGTTTGAAATAGCTTATATCAAATAAATTGAAAAGGCTTTTTTGATTGTTAATTTGTTTTCATTATATTTTAGTCTACCTTATTTTATTAGAAGCCTTTTTTATAAATTCCCGGTGGCTTGCCTGTTATGTTTTTGAAGGTTTTTATAAAGTTGGAATAATCATTAAACCCACATAACAGGCAGGTTTCAGTAACATTATAGCCGCTTGCCAGAAGTTGTTTTGCATATGATATCCTTCTGTATATAATATATTGGTGTACAGTTTTACCTATATGCTTTTTAAAAAGAGTACACAGATAGGTTTTGTTAATATAAAATATTTTTCCAAGGCTATCAAGAGATATATTATTCATAAGATTACAATCAATATAATTAATAATATTTATAAGTTGATCAGGAATATTTGCAGATGACTGACCAGCCAAATTCGGTTCATTATTGAAAAAAGCTTTATCAATTAATACCAGTAATTCCATCAGCTTGCTTAATTTTAATATAATGTTCCCGTTATTCAGGTCTGTGTTAAGAAAAATAATTTTTCTGTATATATCAAAATACTCGGCTATTTGCTGTTCATTGAGAGAAACCTTATTTAACTTACCATTGGGCCTGTCAATAAAACACCTTTCAAGACTATATTCAGAAAAACTCAAGCAATTAATCATTTCCGGTGAAAAATGAAATATTATTCTTTCATAAGTAGTATCAGAATGGAAAACCGGTGTATGTATTTCTGTAGTATTGGTAATAATCAGATCTCCATATTTTAAGGGGTAGTTACTTTTTTCGATAAAATAAGTTACATCACCTGAAATAAAAAAGTAAACTTCATATGTATCATGAAGATGAAAAGCTCCACCTTCCGGGTTACTTATTTTTGCGTGAGGACTCATATTTAAATTCAGTAATTCACTATAAATATTGCTGTTCAACTTGGGCGTGTACCTCCTTTTGGGCTAAAAACATTTTTGCGTTATCAAAAGAAAAACCATAAAAATTGAAATAAAAGCAATAAACATAAAATAATTATACTATAGAATAGTATTTGAGTAAAACAAAAATGGCAGGGAGGGTTATTTTATGCAGAAAAGCAAGATTAAAGCAGCAATACTGGGGTGTGGCAATATTTCAGAAGCACATGCCAGAGCCATACAAGTAAATAGCAACAAAGTTGAGCTTTATGCTGTTTGCGATATTGTTGAAGAAAAGGTAGTAAAACTTGTAGAGAAATATAGTGCTGTGAAATATTACACTGATTATAAAGAAATGCTTGCAGATGACAATATAGAACTTGTATCTATTTGTACACCAAGCGGTATGCATTCTGAGATGGCTGTAGATTGCGCAAAAGCAGGCAAGCATGTATTATGTGAAAAACCTCTTGATGTTACTCGAGAGAAGCTTGATAATATGGTTCAGGCTTTCAGCAATAGAGAATTGAAGTTTGGGACTGTTTTCCCTTATAGAACTTATCCGGGGCTTTTAACAGCAAAACATATATTGGATAGCGGGGAACTTGGCAGAGTTTATATGGGAGATGGTTATTGCAAGGTTTATAGAAGCGCGGAGTATTATAAGAGTGCAGGGTGGAGGGGGACCTGGGAACTTGATGGGGGAGGATGCCTCATGAACCAGGGTATACATACTCTTGATGTGCTATGCTGGCTTATGGGCGGTGTATCAAGTGCAGAAGCGAAAACTTTCACAATCGCAAGGGATATTGAAGTAGAAGATACTGCTTTTGCATTTTTGAAATTCAGAAATGGCAGTTATGGAGTATTTCAGGGAACTACACTTTCATATCCCGGTACAGGCGTTAAAGTTGAAATTCAATGTGAAAAAGGTAAAATAGTATTCACAGACCCTAATACTTATTTATACAAAACTGATGATAATGGTAAAGAAATTGAAATTTGTCTGGATTCTATTGATGATGGAAACGTTGAAAAAGGCAATACTGCTAATGACCCGAGTGCCATAGCAATTACAGGGCATAGCTGGCTTATGTCGGATATAGTTGATGCTATAATTGAAGACAGAGAACCATTTGTATCCGTTATAGAAGGAAGACATGCAGTTGATGTTATCCTGGCTATTTATGAGTCTTCCAGGACAGGAAAGGAAATTAAAGTTTAAGGTTCGATAAAGAGAATTATGGCTTAAGATTTGGTAAAGAGAACTATAGCTTAAGGTTCGGTAAAGAGAATTAAGGTTTAGGTTTGGTAAAGGAAATTAAGGTTTATAGTTATTGAATTCAACTCTCCTCAGCATCATGAATGAAAGTAATAATCAGTAAAAAAAAACTCATAAAAGCTATGAATCAGAATAGAAAATTAAAGGGATTTATAGTAAAATAATAATATAACGTCGTAATAGAAGGCTTAAACAGTTAAATATTATGTTAATTAGCGTTAGTAGACAAATTAAACTGGACACTAAAGACATAATATAAGATGCGGTATAATGCAAAACCTGGTCAAATATAAGCTTTAAAAAGGAGAGAGGTATATTGAGCTATAATATTACATTAATTAAAGGAGATGGAATAGGTCCGGAAATTATTAATGCAGCCTTACCTGTGTTAGATAAAATCGGTAAAATATATAACCATAATTTTCAGTTTGAAGAGATATTGGCAGGTGGATGCTCTATTGATAAGATCGGTGAACCTATAACTGATGAAGCGTTAGAAGTATGCAGGAGAGGTGATGCAGTGCTGCTTGGCGCCGTAGGAGGACCTAAGTGGGATAATCTGTCGGGAAACTTGCGGCCGGAAAAAGCTCTTTTCAGATTACGGGGAGAACTTGGATTGTTTACAAATATACGTCCGGCTTTTCTCCACCATGCATTACGTGATGCATGTCCCTTAAAGAAGGAGTTAACTGACAAAGGGATCGACCTTATTATTGTCAGGGAATTGACGGGTGGCTTATATTTCGGTGAGCGTGGCCGGTATAATAAAAATGGAATAGAAACAGCTTTTGATACTATGCCATATAGTGTGGCTGAAATAGAAAGAATTGGCAGGGTAGCTTTTGAAATTGCACGGAAACGCAGAAAAAAATTGTGTAGTGTAGACAAAGCCAATGTTCTGGAAACTTCAAGACTATGGAGAGAAGTTATGCACAGGCTTAGGGAAGATTACCCTGATGTTGAATATTCCGATATGCTGGTTGATAATGCTGCAATGCAGCTGGTGCGTGCTCCATATCAATTTGATGTAATTGTAACTGAAAACATGTTTGGAGATATTTTATCTGATGAAGCAAGTATAATAACCGGATCTATCGGGATGCTGCCATCTGCCAGCATGGGATCTACTACCTTTGGAATGTATGAACCCATACATGGTTCCGCACCGGAAATTGCAGGACGTGATATTGCAAATCCCATAGCAACAATTTTATCTGTTGCAATGATGTTAAGATATTCCTTTGACTTGGAAACTGAAGCCCAGGCAATTGAAAAAGCTGTGGTAGAGGTATTAAATAAAGGGTACCGTACTGGTGATATAGCCGATAAGGAATCAGTGGTTGTTGGAACAAGAGAAATGAGCAGGTTGGTTTGCGAAAGTATAAATTGATTAGTATTGATATAGATATGGATAAGCTATGTAAGGTGCAAAAAAGGGGAGTGACAAATCACTCCCTTAAGGTTTTATTATAATGCATCGCATGCGATAACGGTCAAATCCGGGTGAAGCTGCAGTATGGAAGCTGGAACTTTCGGAGTTATAGGACCAAAGAGGGCTTTGTTAAGTATTTCCTTCTTATCTTTCCCATTAACAACAAGAACGATTTTCTTAGCTTGCATAATTGATTTCATACCCATAGTTATTGCTTGCTTTGGAACCATATCAGCGTTTTCAAAGAATCTTGAGTTGGCTTTTATTGTCTCTTCAGTGAGATTTACGCAGTGGGTTGATTTTTCAAAATATTCGGCTGGTTCATTAAAGCCAATGTGACCATCATGACCTATTCCAAGAAGTTGAAGGGATATGCCTCCGAGTTCGCTGATTTGCTTATCATAATTTGAGCATTCCTCTTCAATATTATTTGCTACACCGTTTGGAACATGTGTATTTTCCGGCTTAATATTAATTTTGCTGAATAAATTATTGTTCATATAGTAACGGTAACCTTGCTCGTGTTCAGAAGTCAAACCACGATATTCATCAAGATTAAATGTAATAACATCGGAAAAATCCAAATCACCTTTATTGCACCACTCAACCAATTTTGCATAAGTACCCAGTGGTGTAGAGCCTGTTGCAAGGCCAAGAACGCTATGTGGATTCAGTACTACTTGTGCTGATATAATCATGGCAGCTTTTTTGCTCATGTCGTTATAATCAGTAGCTTTAATAATTTTCATAAATAACATCAACCTCCATTTTACGCTAAATTTAACATTATATGTTATTGTAATTACTTACATTTATAAAATCGATCCATTTATGTATAATAGTTTGATTCTTCTCTTTTATACTGGATTTCATACATATAGTATATTATTTATTCTGAAAATGTCAAATATATCTGGGAGAGGAGGGTGCATTTTCTATGCTTGAGGGAAAATATGGCAAGCAACGATTTCCATGTATAACATTCACTTCAGCAACGGATTGTAGAGTTTAAGTCTACAGAAAAATTCTACCCGTCACATTCACCATCCATGGTTCAAGTGACGGCTCACGACATCCGTGTCGTGAATTACGAATTTCTCTTTGCCTTAAACATAACAATCCGTAAGCTTTGTTCAAATTTTATACTTGGAAAATCGTACGCTGCCATATTTTGTATCATAGAAAGAAAATGCGCCACCTGCAGGCTTATTAGGTTGCGGCTATACAACCTGATATGTTATAATAAATGCAGCTAAGGTAATAAAACCTGGCGGTTTTGTCTTTATGCATTTATTGAAACGGTGTGAAGCAATCCGATTGGCGGATTGCACTGATGTTATAAAAATTGGGTGATTTAGACCATGAATATTTTTGATATTATAGGCCCTATAATGGTGGGGCCATCAAGTTCACATACAGCAGGTGCGGCAAGGATTGCAGCTGTTACAAGGAAGCTCCTGGGAGAGGATGTAAAAAATGCATCTATAAAGCTTCACGGCTCTTTTGCCACTACGTATAAAGGCCATGGTACTGACAGGGCAATTGTGGGAGGTCTTCTTGGATACAAGGTTGATGACCCTGCTATAAGAGAGAGCTTCAAACATGCTCAGCTTTCAGGGCTTACTTTTAATTTTGAAAAAGAAGATTTAGGGGATGTCCATCCTAACACTGCACTTATTGAGGCTATAGGTGTTTCAGGTAAAAAAATAAAGGTAATGGGATGTTCTGTGGGCGGAGGCCGCATAATGATAAAGCGCATAGACAATTTTCCGGTTGAATTTACGGGACAGTATTATACCCTTGTAATAGAGTATAAAGATAAACCGGGCGTGATTGCATCAGTTACTTCAATTCTGGGACGAAATTCCATTAACATTGCTGAAATGAGAGTTTACCGTTCATACAGGGGCGGGACGGCTGTAATGATAATAGAAGCTGATCAGGTTATAGAAAAGAGTTTAATAGATCAGGTAAAAAACATACAGGATGTATATAATACAGTAGGTATTGATGCTGTTGAGGTTTGACATTTAACGCATGATTAGCCAGTAATTAGCGGTTATTAACCAGTAATTAATCCGCACTTAGCGGGAAATTAAGCAGCATTTAACAAGGGGGAGCTATGCTTACATATAAGTCAATTAATGAAATTGTAGAAGCAGCTGAAAAAGAGCAAAAGAATATTTCGCAGATAGTTATTTATGAACAGTCTCTGCAACTTAACAGCAGTATTGATGAATTATACCTCAAGATGTCAGAAAATCTGAAAGTTATGAAAGCAGCTGTAGAAGAAGGCCTTGCGTCTTCACAAAAGTCTATAAGCGGTCTAAGCGGCGGTGATGCAGTCAAGCTAAAAAAGCATGTTGATTCAGGATATAATATAGGCGGAAAATTTTTCTGCAATATGCTGCAAAAGGCTATTGCCATTGCTGAAACCAACGCACATATGGGAAGAATTGTTGCTGCTCCTACAGCCGGTTCCTGCGGAATAATCCCTGCTGTGCTTCTTACAATTGGTGAAGAAAATGATATATCTGAAGATAAAATAATAATGAGTTTGTTTACATCAGCAGCGATAGGAATGGTTATCGCAAACAGAGCATCTATATCGGGAGCTGAAGGAGGGTGTCAGGCAGAGTGCGGCAGTGCTTCTGCTATGGCTGCTGGTGCAGCTGTTGAAGCTCTTGGGGGTACCCCAAAAATGATTTCAAGTGCATGTTCCATAGCATTAAAAAATGTTCTTGGACTCGTATGTGATCCTGTAGCAGGGCTGGTAGAAGTTCCCTGCATAAAACGTAATGCTATGGGAGCTGCAAATGCACTTGCGGCGGCTGAGATGGCCCTGGCAGGAATTGAAAGTGTTATACCGGCAGATGAGGTTATAGATGCCATGCGCTCCATTGGAAATCTTATGCCTGTAATATTAAAGGAAACAGCAGAAGGAGGACTTGCGGCTTCACCCACCGCCAGAAAGCTGGCTGGAAAGATCCTTTGTTGAATCATATAATTGTATAATAGATTTATACAGATTTTTACCGACTTATACGGATTCATATTAATCCACACTCATCTATATGGCTCTATACATTGTACAGGGTTCTATATATTTTATATAGACCTATACATTCTTTTAAACTCTAAAGGGGTTAAGCCTTCATACCCTTTAAAAATTTTACAAAAATAGCTGATATCATTATAACCTGTTTTTAAAGCAACTTCCTTTATAGTGGGGTTATCAGGTAATACGAGGAGTTCTTTTGCTTTTTTTATTCTATATGCTATAAGGTATTTAAAGGGACTCAAATTAAACGCTTCCTTGAACAGCCTGCAAAAGTGGCGGGGTGTAACATTCATAATATCAGCCATGTCCTGAAGTGATATATCCATATTGTAGTTATCTTCCATAAATGAAATAACAGGTTGAAGCTGCTTGTATTTCAAATATCTCGGCGTGGAAAAATCTGTATCCAGACAGTTTCTCAATTCTATAATAAACTTATAAAGCAGGTAGGAACATTCATAACCCCTGAAAACACTGCTTGATTGGGCAGACAAATAGATATCATCAAACATTTTCTCAACCTTGAGCATATCTAGTATATAAAACACCTCACATTTACCAAGACCAAGCAATTGCATAAGAGGAGATACTGCATATCCGTTAAATGTAATCCAATGAGTCTCCCATGGTTCTTCCAATGCATAATATTGATGAGCTACTCCCGGATGAAAGAAGAAACCTGACTTTTCGTGAATTATGTGCTCATTATTATTAACAAGTAGAATTCCTTTTCCCTGTACACAATGAAGCCAGTGATAATCAGGATGCCCGTTGGGCCTGGATATATAATCCTGATTAGAGCAGATTCCCACTGTTGTAAATAAAAAAGGCAAATTTAGCGAATCACCTGCAAACATTTTGAAAAATGATGTTTCCATATAATTACCTCCGATTTTAATTTAGGCAGTTATGAGGACAGTTCTTCCCAAATAGGGTCAGTCCTCTAATAATATTATACTATTAATATGTCTATAATGCCATATAAATGACAATATACTATTGTTGAAAGTTGTATACATGTAATCTATAATAATAATATAATTACATTACTGCAGAAAAGCAATGCATGATAAAATAATCATATATAATGCTTATATAGAATGCTCATACATTATACTTGATGCTCGCACTTAATACATATGCAATATGTAATATAACAAAATTAATAAATTCCGGGGTGATATAATGTTAAATATCGAAAAATACTGGGAGGATTTGAATACACTTCATGTAAACAGGGAAAAACCAAGAGCATATTACATACCGTATGCTGATGCTGAAACAGCCCTTTCAAAAAAACGTGGGAAATCTCCTTTTTATCAAACTCTGAATGGAAACTGGAAATTCAAATATTATACAAGTGTCAAACTTGTGGAAGAGGGCTTTTATGAAAGAGATGCTGATGTAAGCATGTGGGATAATTTGATTGTTCCTTCATGCTGGCAGGTAAAAGGATACGACTTGTGTCATTATACTAATGTTAACTATCCCTTCCCCTGTGATCCGCCCTTTGTGCCAAACGAAAACCCTGCAGGAACGTATGTGAGAGATTTTAACATATCAGGAAACTGGGAAAACAAAGAGAAATACGTGGTTTTCGAAGGCGTAAATTCCTGTTTCTACCTGTGGGTTAATGGCATTTTTGCAGGTTATAGTCAGGGAAGCAGAGTACCTGCTGAATTTAATATAACTCCATACATAAGCAAGGGGAGAAACAGAATAACCGTTATGGTGCTTAAATGGTGTGACGGAAGCTATATTGAAGATCAGGATATATGGCGGTTTTCGGGTATTTTCAGAGATACATATTTACTTGCAAGAGATAAGATACATATAAGAGATGTCTTTGTAAAACAGGAGCTTTCAGAAGATTTAAAAAGCGCTTTATTAAAGTGTGAGATAGATACCGCAATTGCAGACTGCTGTGAAATTAGTGCTGAATTGAAAGATAGTGAGGGGAAAATAGTTTCTGAAAGCAAAGTTATATTGGATAATAATGGTGACAGTGGCAGGGATAATATTGCCAATGGCAGGACTACTATTGCAATGAAAGTAAATGAGCCTGTACTCTGGAATGCCGAAGCTCCATATTTGTATAAATTGTTTATTTACTGCGGAAAAGAGGTTCTTCTTTTTAATGTAGGCTTTAGAAAAATTCAAGTAAAAGACAGTGTGTTTATGGTAAATGGAAAAGCTATTAAATTAAAGGGAGTCAACCGTCATGATTCTCATCCCCAGCTTGGGCAAACTGTCCCTTTAAATCATATGATAAAAGATCTTATGATTATGAAGCGGCACAATATTAATACCATAAGAACATCTCATTATCCAAACAACCCTCGTTTTCTTGAATTGTGCGATTTGTACGGCTTCTATGTGATAGATGAAGCTGACCTTGAATGCCATGGAGTTGCACCAGCAGGGGATTTTCATATGCTGTCGAAAAATTCTCAATGGGAAAAGTCTTTTGTAGATAGAGCTGAAAGAATGGTTGAAAGAGATAAGAACCATGCTTGTGTTATTATATGGTCTATGGGAAATGAATCAGGATATGATGTGAACCATATTGCTATGGCCAAGTGGACTAAAAACAGAGATGCATCAAGATTGGTTCATTATGAAGGCGCAGCATCAATTTACAAAGGCAATCCTGATACAGAATACCTTGACATTAACAGCAGAATGTATCCTGCTATTGAATATGTTGAGCAATATGCGTTAAATGAGGAAAATAATAAACCTTTGTTTTTATGTGAATACAGCCATGCCATGGGAAATGGTCCAGGAGACTTAAAAGATTACTGGGACATTATATATAAGTACCCGAAGCTTATGGGTGGCTGTGTGTGGGAGTGGTGTGACCACAGCATTAAAACTGTAACTTCTGATGGCAAAGAGTTCTATGCTTATGGAGGAGATTTCGGAGACAAACCAAATGATGGGAACTTCTGTCTGGATGGTCTGGTATATCCGGATAGAAGACCTCATATTGGGCTACTTGAGTTAAAGAAGGTTATAGCTCCTATTAAAATAGAGCCACAAGATTTGGAAAAGGGAATAATAAAAGTCATTAATTTATATGATTTTATAGATTTGTCCCATGTTTCCCTTGCATGGAAGCTTGAAAAGGATGGTTGTACTGTGGAACAAGGTGAGATTCCTGCTATGGAGACAGCTCCTCATCAATCGCAGGTATTTCAACTTTCATATAAATTACCGGGTAAATTACCGGATAAATTACCAGGATTTAATATGCTTAATGAGTCTGCAAGTGAACAACAAGATGAGATTAGACCTAAACAAATGCATGAGCTGCCAAACAAACTAAACAACAGATATTTTCTCACGATAAGCTGCGTTCAGAAAAAGGATACACCCTGGGCCGAAAGGGGCTATGAAATTACTTTTGAACAGTTTGAACTGCTCGTGGCAGCAGAAGTTGAGCGTACTGATAAACCTGAACCCTGTGGAACCGCGAATCCTGGTGGTACAAGTGATATCATGAAGTCCCATGAAGCTTGCAGTGACATTAAAAAGCCGGAAACATGCAAATTTTACATGCCTGAATTCCATATACCTGAATTTAGAATTGAACAGAAAGGATATCTGATCACAATAGAGGGTTTTGACTTCTACTACATTTTTGATATGTATGAAGGGACCTTTGTAAAAATTTCCAGAAACTATGTAGATATGATAAAAGAACCTCTTAAATTTAATATGTGGCGTGCGCCTACGGACAATGACAGGAATATAAAGCATAAATGGATGGCCGAAGGCTATGATAGAGCAGGTATGCGGGTATATGAGTCCAAAATAACAAACCTGACAGATACCTTTATTGAGATTAGTGTTGATTTTTCCCTGGGAGGGTATATAAAGCTGCCGGTACTTCATGGGCAAGCAGTATGGGTGGTTGATGGAACAGGAGAAATATATCTAAAATTAAATGCAGAAGTAAGAGAAAATCTGGTATTTCTGCCACGCTTCGGACTTCAATTGACTATGCCCCAAGGAAATGAGGAAGTTGAGTATTTCGGGTATGGTCCTCATGATAGCTATATAGACAAAAGGCAAAGTGTCAGGAAAGGTAAATATCTTACAACAGTTGATAATATGTTTGAAAATTACCTTATGCCTCAGGAGAATGGCTCAAGGTTTGGCACTGAATGGGCTATTGTATCAAATGAGCAGGGAATGGGATTAAAATTTACAGGGTGCCCTGAGTTTTCATTTAATGCCGCTCATTATTCACCGGAAGATATTACTGCTGCCAGGCACCCTCACGAGCTCAAAAAGAGGAAAGAAACTATTATAAATGTTGATTACAAGATGAGCGGGGTAGGGTCTAATTCCTGTGGACCTGAGCTTCTGGGAAAATACCGCTTTGATGAAAAAGAATTTGAATTTAGACTAAAGTTTATACCTGTGTTTAAAGAAGATGAATAAGTACTGGTGACAATTAAGATTGACTTCAACCCAGAAACTTATTTAGTATCAATACCTTGAAGTTTACAACACATTATTTTACATTCTGAGAGCAGATGCTGATTTGGCGTCCTGTCTCAACAGCTCTTTCTATGCACTTTTTGCCTGTGAGTTCGTAGTTCTGCTTTTTAAAGGGGGAGAGATAGGATGCCTATATACATAGTTTATTATCAGCAAAATTTTTATATAAATTTTTCATATAATATGTATGGAATTACAAAAGAAAAGCTGATCATTAAGTGGAAATAATATTTAATTTTGACAACAATATTCTATCCCACCATCTATAATTATACTCTAAAAGTGAAAATTTACGCATAAAACAACAATATTAATCATGGATATTAACCCCTTTCAATATTATTATTCAACTATAGGATAAAAACGATATTGTTCCAACTTTCTACTGTTTAGGAGGAAAAATAGATATGGTACCGGAAGGACTAAAAATTACGGTTATAGGGGGAGGTAGCACATATACACCGGAATTAGTTAATGGTTTTATTAAATCTGGAAATGAACTTCCAATTTCGGAGTTTTGCCTGATGGATATAGATGCACGTAAACTTAATATACTCGGGGGCATAACTCGAAGAATGTTTGCGGAAGCAGGTATTAATTGCACCGTTACCTGTACGGAAAACCGGGAAATCGCTTTGAGAAATTCCGATTATGTAGTATCACAAATCCGTGTAGGGCAGATGGATGCAAGAATCAAGGATGAAAAGATTCCTTTGGAATATGACCTGATAGGACAAGAAACTACGGGTATCGGAGGATTTATGAAAGCTGTGCGCACAATACCTGTTATGCTTAAAATTGCCAGGGAAATGGAAAAATATTGCCCGGAAGCATGGTTAATTAATTTTTCAAATCCATCGGGGCTTATTGCGGAAACTCTCTTAAACAATACTAATATAAAATGTATTGGTTTATGCAATGTTCCTCTGGGAATGTTAAAAAAGGCATATAAAATTATGCAAGGTGAACCTGATAATTATAAAGTAGATTATATAGGCCTGAACCACTTGGCTTGGATAACATCAGTACATTATAAAAACAGAAATATATTAGGTGATTTTATTGAAAAGACTTGTATTAAAATGGGCAAATACTATGATAAGATTGATATACTTCTTAAAAATATTAAGGCAGTCCCTTGTGGTTATCTTTATTATTACTACTATAGAGATTATTATCTCAAAAAACTTAAAGCACAGGATAAAACTAGAGGAGAAGTCTGTCTTGAGATTGAAAACGAATTATTGCATTTGTACAATCAGCCCAATATCAAACAAAAACCGGAGCTACTGGACAAAAGAGGTGGCGGAGGTTATGCCGAAGCACTAATTTCTTTGTTGAGTTCCATATACAATAATAAAAATGAGATTCATATAGTAAATGTGAAGAATCAAGGTGCACTTGATTTTATGGGCTATGATGATGTCGTAGAGGTAGCTTGTTATGTAAGCAGGAATTCTATCACTCCAATACCAATGAATGGTTTTAAAAATGAACATATAAAAGATATGATGAGAACTGTAAAAGCTTACGAGAAACATGCAGTTAATGCCGGCTTATATGGAGATTATTCGGAAGCGTTGAAGGCGTTGTTTATACATCCTTTGGTCGGAGATTATGAGAAGGCAAAGGCTGCTTTGGATGCTTTGCTGAAAGCACATAGGGAATATTTACCTCAATTTAACATATAAATCTATTCTTGTGAAGAGGAATTTTATACGGGAGAGAGTATTTTATTGAAGAAATATGTTTTAGGCATAGATGGTGGCTCCACAAAATCTCAATATGGCTTGTTTGATATTGAAGGTAATATGATCAACTTTTTACAGGGCGGATGTGTGAATCATGCTCATTTTACCGACAAATACGATGGGATGGAGAGGGAGCTAAAAAAATGTATAACTGAAATAACGAATAAGGCAGATATAGATATTAACAGCATTGAATTCTGCTTTTTAGGAATTTCAGGTGCAGACAGTAAGAATGATCATATAGAGATTTCACGCAAAGTATCGTGCATAGGTATTGGGAAATTCGAAGTGTGTAACGATGCATTTTTGGGTATCCTGGCAGGCAGTCCAAAAAAATATGGAGTTTGCAGTGTAAATGGAACAGGAACAAACTGTGCAGCTATTGATAGAAAAAGACAAAAACTTCTTATAGGAGGATGGCCCTATGGGGGTGGTAATTACCTTATACACTTAATGCTAAAGAGAGTATATGATCATTATTTTAGATGTGGAAAATATACCATTATGGCAGAAAAATTGTTCATGGAACTAGGACTATCTTGCGAAGATGAAATGGAGGAAATTGTATACAAAAAGGTTTATGGGAGACAGATTGATAGAAGCAGACTAACCTCCATTCCTTTTTATGCTGTTAGCAAAAATGATGAGGTCGCAAAAGAGATTTTGGACATCATGGCATTGGATGCTGCAAGATCAGTTGCCGGTGCTGTAAATCGTCTGGATTTTTCACAGGAAAAAGAAGTGGATGTAATTCTGGCAGGTTCCATCTATGTAAAAGGAGAAGATCCATATCTGATAAATGCTTTTAAAAGATATACAAAAGAACTTTTAAACGCTGAAATTAATTTCATATTACTTGATGTGCCACCTGTAGCAGGTGCAGTAATTCAGGCAGTGGAAATTGTAACTGGATTATGTGACAAAGTTATATATACAAAAATTATAAAAACTCTAAGTACTTTATGTGAAGATAATAAATAATAGGTTATATAATTAAAATGTACATATAAACTCTATTTCAAAATAACATTTGAGGGGGAATAAAGATGTATTGGGAAGAATTAACGTCCAGGGAATTTGAAAAGGCACGTAAAACAACGAAGGGTACATGCATAATACCTTTTGGTGTCATAGAAAAACATGGCACACATTTACCTTTGAATACAGATATGCTGGTAGGGAGAAAAGTAGTTTCAGAAGTAGTTAAAATTGAGCCTGCTGTGATATTTCCCTATTATTATTTCGGGCAGATAGCTGAAGCCATGCATTGTCCAGGCACAATATCCATTGAGCCGGAGCTTGCATATGCACTTCTAAAAAATGTGTGCAAAGAAATTGCTCGAAATGGTTTTAAGAAAATTATTATTTTGAACTCTCATGGTGGAAATATCAGGTTTATTGATTATTTTATTCAGACTGCAATTTATGAAAAAAAAGATTACGTGATATATGGTGTATCAGCCTTGCTAAATCCAAAAGAGCTTATGGAAATCAGAACAATTTATAATTGTGATAAGGTAGGGGGTCATGGTGGAAATCATGAAACTTCAATTGTTATGTTAGAAAGACCGGATCTTGTGCACATGGATTGTATAGAAGAAGAAGGACTAAAAAATTATGGAAGGATAAACCACATCTCTAGAGAAATGGGGATACATACTGCTATGTGGTGGTATGCTGATCATCCTACACATTTTTCCGGGGTTGTTGAAAATTCTTCCGCTGAAGCAGGTGAGAAAGCTTGCAGGCTTATTACAGAAAGGGTTGCAGAGTTAGTTCGGGCTATTAAAGAAGATACAATAGCAAAACAGCTTCAGGATGAATTTTTTGCTAAGAGCGAAACATTAGGCTCACGAGATTAAATGAGAGGTGGTATGATGAGTTTATTTAAGCATGACTTCAGCAGATTGAAGAAGGTGCTTTTAAGAGAGGGTGAACCGGACAGAGTTCCGTTTTTTGAAATAATTGTTGATGGGAAGGTTATAGAATATCTTACAGGAAAAGCACCCAGCATTTCTGTAAATGCAGAATTTTACATTAAACATGGTTATGATTATGTTATGTCTTCTTTTGGAATTCCTTACAGAATGGAAAAACTACCTGCTGCTGATACATCCTTGGAACTAACCAAAGAACGAAGAATGTTTATCAATGAACAAAAAGGCATTATTGGAAACAGATATGAGTTCGATACATATAAATGGCCTGTTGTTGATACAGAAATACTACATAAAATAAAGAAGACGATAGAAATACTTCCAGATAAGATGAAAACAGTAATCCTTGCAGGAGATGGGATACTGGAGAGTGCAATGGCACTTATGGGTTATACACAGTTATCATTTATGATATATGATGATCCCCTGCTTATTAATAATTTATTCGAAAAGCTGGGTAAAGATCTACTTAAAGCCTTCGAATTATGTATGAAGAACGTTAATGTTAAAAGCATAGGTGCTATAGTTATAGGCGATGATCTTGGCTTCAATACCAGCACTATTATATCTCCTGATGATATCAGAAAATATATATTCCCATGGCATAAGAAAATTGTTGAGTTGGCACACAGGTATGATTTGCCTGTAATACTTCATTCATGCGGCAAACTTGATGAAATTATGGAAGATATTATTGATATAGGGTATAATGCCAAACATTCTTTTGAAGACAATATTTTGCCAGTAACAGAAGCAAAAAAGAAATATGGAGATAGAATAGCAATTATGGGTGGAGTAGATATAAATGTTTTAAGCACTGCAACAGAAAAGGAAACAAGGCAGTATGTAGAGAATATTCTTGATAAATGTATGCCTGGAGGCGGTTATGCATTGGGATCCGGAAACAGCATTACAAACTATATATCGGTAAAAAACTATCTGGCAATGTTGGATGAAGGGAGGAAAAAAGGTGTGTATTAGTCTATAGATATAAATCTTTGGCAGTTTTACCAATCCATAAAAACTTATATTTTTGGAGGAATAATAATGAATGAGTTATTGTTTGGATACTTTGATACCGATATAACACCATCTATTTCAATGGGTCTGGAAGGTTATCCCTATCGCTTAAATCATGGTTTTGAAAACGGAGGTGTAATTGACCGGATTTATGCCTGTGCATTATGCCTCAAATCAGGATCGGAAGCATTACTAATAATTACTGTTGATCTTTGTGACTTGAGCTTTGAGACTGCTGATGATATTAGAAATGCTATAAGCTTGAAAACGGGTTTACCCAGGCGAAACATTATGCTCATTGCTACTCATACGCATTCTGCACCAGTGACAATATGCCAGAATGTGAAGAACAAAGAAGCCATAGATAAAATTGAGGATTATTTAAAAGAACTGAAAAACAAGATTATATCAATATCTTCACAGGCTTGTGCCAGAAGATATTCTGCAAAACTATCAATATCGACATTAAAGACTTGTCTTGGATATAACAGGCGTTATATTAGTGTGGATGAAAAAGGCAATTCAAATTGTAAAATGCTTTTTAACCTCTGGCAGAATCATGGACATGATACAACAGGGGAAGTAGACTCGGAAATCCCCATAATTATGATTGAAAAAGAAGATGATGAAAATAGGGATAATTTTCTTACACCCACAGGCATAAATAGAGTTATTATTGTAAATGCTCCTTATCATCCTGTTGTTATGGGTGAAAACAACAACTATATTAGTGCCGATTATCCCGGGGCAATACGAAAATGTATTGAAAATGAATTGATGGACGGTACTAAAGTTATTTCCATAACGGGGGCTAGTGGAAATACGCAGCCTTTCATATCATGTGTAAACAATCTCAGGGCAATAAGGATATTTGGAAATGCTATAGGCTATGGCGTTATAACGGCCCTTGCAGGAAGAAAATACATTCCGGTTGATGGGATTCAAGGAATTGAAGAAGAATTTGACTATAATAATCCTGAAACTAATAGAATTAGAACACAAGTCTTTAGAATAGGAAATATTGGAATAGCAGGCATTTCGGGTGACTGTTTTAATGAATTGGGTACATTCATAAGGGCTAATTCGGGTATTAGACAAATTCTTATAGCTACTCATGCAAATGGAAGATCTGGATATATACCAACTCCTGAATCTTTTAATATTGGGGGGTATGAGATAGATATTGCAATCAAGAGAGGTTATGATACAGATGTTTTTGAAAAGGTAGTAAATCAAGTACTCAAAAATTTAAAAACATTAAGAGAATAATACCGCTATAAAGGTAGTATTTAATTTATGCCGACGCACGGCGGTGGAATGGTGGGACAAATATGAGAAACGGTGCAATAATTGAAAAAGGTCCAATGAATTGGCAAATAATTCAGCATAAAAATGGAATAGCAGTTCTTTATCTTTCAGGCAGATGGATTACTGAAAAGAACATGATACAACCTCGTGTTTATGCAAAACTCTTTAATGAATTTACAGGAGAAGGCATTACACAATGGATTGAATGTGATACATTTGATGATGGCACCTGGAAAGTTAGTCTGGATAACATTCCAAAGGGAGGTCCTTATAGAATAGAAACATGTCTTTACGATAAAGCGGATACAACCATAGGTATTGAATGGGCTTTAAGAGGTGATATGATATTCCATATTGGCGTAGGGGATCTTTTTGTTATAGCAGGACAGAGTAATGCTGCTGGATATGGAAAAGAGCCTGTTTACGATCCCCCGGAGATAGGAATTCACATTTACAAAAATAATGGTAAATGGGATGTCGCAACTCATCCGTTAAATGATTCAACAGATATTATATATAGTAACATGGAAAATTCAAATCCAGGGCATTCCCCTTTTATAAGTTTTGCTAAAACACTTAAAAATGAGCTTGGTTACCCGATAGGTTTAGTTCAAGCTTCACTTGGAGCAACATCAATTAGCAGGTGGAACCCGGGTGAGGATGGCACCTTATATAGGAATATGCTTGAGAAAATACAATCTGTTGGAGGAACTGTAAAAGGCATACTCTGGGCTCAGGGAGGCACTGATGCTAACAGGGGATATAGCAAAAATTATATTGAAAGGTTTACCAACATGGTAAGATGTTTAAGAAAAGATTTGAACGACAACTTATTACCAATATTCACCATGCAGTCAGGCCGTCATGTAAAATTTCAAGATAAAAATAATGATAGGGACTGGGCAGAAGTTAGAGAGGCTCAAAGACAAGCTTCCAAAAAACTAGACAATGTCTATACTATTTCATCTTTGAATAGCATGTTGTCTGACTATGTACATATGAATTCTTTTTCTAACATAATGTTGGGAGAAAGATATGCAAAGATGGTACTTACCAAGCTTTACGGGAAAAGCTTTCTATGTAGTGCCCCTGATATATCACGAGCAAAGAAAACAGATGAAAATCAAGTAACTCTATATTTTGAAAATGTGGTTGGGAAATTATATGTTTTTGATCTAGCTGCAAACGAATTACCATTTACAGTTGAAGATGAGAAGGGTAAGTATAGTATACTTTCATATGAAATTTTCGACAAAGATAAGATTATTTTAAATGTTGATAGAACATTAGAGAACAATAGTAAGGTTCATTGTGCCTTTGAGCGTAATCCAGGGCAATTTGTTCCAATAGACCGTGAAAGCTGTATTCCTATGCTCGCATTTTACGGAGTAGAGATTGAATAATATGCATGTGCATATTTCTTGCATCGGAAACATTCTGCAGCAAGGAATCTACACATAGCAGCAGTGTGTACCCATAGCTTAGAAAAATAAAATGCACGTAGCAGAAATGGAGCTTAAAATGAATAGTAGAGGACGAGTATTAACTGCCTTAAAACGTGGCATACCTGATGCAGTACCGTATATGTACAATACAATGGATAAGGAATTACAGGAAAAAATAATCGGAAAAGAAATATCGCTGCCTACTGAAACTGGAATGAATTCACTGGGATATCTAAGCAGACCCGGTGATGAGGCCTATGTTTCACCTATATTAACACTAGTACCTGAAGTTGCAGACTTACTTGGTCTAGATGCCATAGGTATTAAAATATTCCCTCCACTTTTTGTCGACGGTGGTATAAGGGATGGAAGGGCAATGATAAAAAAGGGACTTTTAAATACCCGTGAGGCTTTGGAGAAGTGCAAAATGCCCGACCCTGACGATGATAAGTTATATAAGTCGATTGAAAAGCTTCTGGATGTATGTGCCGGTGACAGGGCAATATATGCCAAAATTAGGCTTGGGGCATCTTCTACTCTAATGAGTATGGACATGATGGGATTTTCATATAATCTTCATGATGATCCTGAGCTTGTTTCTGAAGTATTAATGATGTATTGCAGTTGGAGTCAAAAAATATGCAGGAACCTCTGCGAAATGGGGTTCGATTTTATCTGGTGCTTTGACGATATAGCCTTTAAAACAGCTCCTATGTTTTCACCAGATGTTTTGAATAATATATTTCTTCCTATATTAATGAAAACAACCAGTAGTATAAATAAGCCATGGGTTTTCCATAGTGATGGGAATGTTATACCATTTCTTGATGATTTGTTGAAGTTGGATATGGATGGACTGCATCCACTGGAACCAGGTGCAATGGATCTGGATAGCTTAAAGTCTAAATACGGTTCCAAGCTTTGCCTCATAGGCAATATAGATATAGACAAAACCCTGACCAGAGGCACAATCCAGGATGTAGATAATGAAGTAAGAGAAAGAATATGCCTTTTAGGTAAAGGCGGCGGGTATATCATTTCAGATTCAAACAGCGTACCTGCATATTGCAAAGCAGAAAATGTAATTGCTATGTCTAATGCTGTAAGTAAATATAGATATATTTACTAGATTGTTTATAGTTAAATAAAACGCTGAAAAAAGCAAAAAAGCTCATGGCTTAAATGCTCAATAACTAATATAATTAAAAATGCAAGCTAACAAATTAATATTTACTGTTTATAGCTTAGTTGGCAATATGTCTAGTTAGTAATAAATAGTTGGTAATATATTTCAGGAGAGTTGGTTTATATGAATGCTGACATAAAGAATAAAAAAACAAGAATAAATATAATGGTAAGAGATTTCAAGAAGAATAAGACATTACTGTTATTAGCCTTCCCTATGATTTTATATGTTTTTATATTTAAGTATATACCTATGTTTGGCATAATAATAGCATTTAAAAATTTTAAATATAACCTTGGTTTTTTTAAAAGTCCCTGGGTTGGATTTAAGAATTTTCAGTTTTTCTTTACTTCACCTGATGCATGGCTAGTTACCCGTAACACAGTGGGATATAATCTTGTATTTATTACTCTTGGTATTATTGTACAAGTTGGTGTTGCAATATTACTGTTTGAGATTGCCAGTAGAAAACTTCATAAAATATATCAAACCTTGATGTTTATACCTCATCTTCTTTCATGGGTAGTAGTTGCATATATGGCTTATGCTTTTCTAAGTCCTTCAGGAGGAATGCTGAATCGGTGGCTAAGCTTCTTCAACATTGAACCTGTTGATTGGTATATTACACCAAAACCATGGATATTTATTTTCCCTATTGCGAATATGTGGCATGGTTTGGGAATGGGTGCTCTTATGTATTATGCAAAGCTAATGGGGATAAATAATGAATATTTTGAGGCAGCTGAAATTGAAGGTGCGAGTAAATGGCAAATAACAAAAAATATAACTCTTCCTTTTTTATATTCTTTAATTATAATGCTTACTATCCTTGCCATAGGTCGTATTTTTGATGGTGATTTCGGGTTGTTTTATCAGCTGCCCATGGGTTCTCCCATGCTCCGAAAAACAACAGATATCATAGACACTTATGTTTACAGAGCACTGGTAGATGTAGGAAATGTAGGAATAGCAAGTGCATTGGGACTTTATAGATCTTTAATGGGTATGATTCTAGTTATTGTTACAAATATGATAGTCAGAAAAATTGATGAAGAAAATGCTTTATTTTAACAAACAATTATTAGCCACAGAAAGGAGCTAATTTAGGATGAGTATTTCTGCAATAAAACGCAACACAGTTTCACAAATAATTATAAATATATTTTTCATTCTCCTTTCAGTATCGTTTATAACACCATTATTTGCGATTATATCAATATCCCTTACTAGTGAGCGTGATGTTGTAAATTATGGTTATTCACTTATTCCTCCAAATATAGATTTTTCAGCGTACAAGTTTATTTTATCAAGTCCTTCAACTATACTTTCAGCATATAAAGTGACAGCTATAACTTCATTTATAGGAGTATTATCAAGTCTCCTCATATCATCAATGTGTGCATTTTCTCTTTCTAGAAAGGACTTTAAGTATAGAAGACAGTTAACATTTTATTTCTTTTTTACTATGTTATTTAATGGAGGACTTGTGCCATATTATATATTAATGACAAAGTATCTTTCACTGAGAAATACGTATCTTGCGCTTATACTTCCACTTATTGGAAACATATGGCATATGTTGATCTTACGAACATTCTTCCAGTCTCTTATGGTTGAAATTATTGAATCTGCAACTATTGATGGAGCAAGTGATGTTTTAATATATGCTTATATCGCACTGCCTCTATCTACCCCGGCTCTTGCAACAATAGGACTGTTTCAATTATTGAGTTTTTGGAACTCTTGGTATCCCGCACTTTTGTTTATCACCAAAAAATCACTTTATCCTTTACAATATCTACTACAGTCAATGCTTAGAAATGCACAGGAAATTATCCGAAACATGGAACAAATGAGCTTTATCGCTCCAGAAGAATTGAAAAATGTTCCTACCGAAAGTACCAGGATGGCTATGTGTATTATAGCAATAGGACCAATACTGTTTATATTCCCTTTTTTCCAAAAGTATTTTGTAAAAGGATTGACGATAGGAGCGGTCAAAGGCTGAGTTGTTTTTTAGAGTGCATATCATGTGGGTAATTAAATGCTAGTCATTTAATATAACAAATAAAAAACAGGAGGGAAAATATTATGTCAAAGAAGTTATCAAAAGATGGCTTTCTTATGGGTAAGTATGTAAGAATATTATGCATCCTGATTGTTGTAATTATGTTGTTTGTGTTGTCGGTAGGGTGTGTAAAAGTTAAAACAGAGGGAGAAAAAACAGAATCTAAAGTGACGACTGAATCAACTGAGACCAAATCTGAACCGGAACCTTTAAAACCTGTCAAATTGTTATGGTATGTAAGAGCACAAACTCCAAACAATGAGAAAAACGTATTGGAAGCTGCAAACAAAATTATTGGAGAAAAAATTAATGCTACACTGGATTTACAATTTATTAATTCTGGCGATTTTAATGAAAAGATGAGAATGATAATGAGTGCTCAGGAAGAATATGACCTTGCTTATACAGCAAACTGGGCTAACACATTCTCAAATAACGTATCTAATGGTGCTTATATTGAACTGGATGACCTTTTAAAAGAAAGAAAAGCTCTGTATAATATAATTCCTGAAAAAATATGGGAAGCTTTAAAGGTTAATGGTAAAACATATGGAGTACCAAACTACCAAATAATGTATAACGAAACTGGATTTTGGTTTAAAAAGGATTTGATTGACAAATATAACATTGACCTTAGTAAGGTTAAGAAAATGGAAGATCTTACTCCCATTTATCAAACTATAAAAGATAATGAGCCTGATGTAATACCTTTGAGGGCTGGCAATGCAAGCACTGTGTTTATGGGTGACTATCATCCTGAAATTGACAATCTGTTAGCAGTTAATCCTAAAACTTGGGAAGTTTATGATATGAAACCTACGCTAATGGATCGTTATAAGTTAATGAGAGAATGGTATCAAAAAGGCTTTTTCCCAAGTGATGTAGCAACTCTGAAAGATGAAAGGCCATTAATACTAGAAGGAAAAATATTTAGCAGGATTGTCAGAATAAAACCAGGTGTAGAAGGGGAACTACAAGCATCATATGGATATGATTTTGTTACTATATCCGCATCAGATAAAGTTCTTAATTATTCAGGTGCAGCTTCAGCCCTTACAGGAATTAGCACAACATCAAAGAATCCTGAGAGAGCTATGATGCTCCTTGAACTTACCAACACTGATAAAGAGCTTCTAAACCTTCTAACATATGGTATTGAAGGTCAGGATTATGTAAAAATAGGAACTGACAAAATAGAGAAAAAGCCCGATTCATATACATTCTATGCATGGCAATTGGGTAATCAATTTATTGCTTATACATTAAAGGGACAAGATGATAGTGTTTGGGAAGAGACTAGGAAATGTAATGAACAGTCAATAATTGATCCTCTTTTTGGCTTTACATTTGACCGTACACCTGTTGAAAATGAAGTTGCACAACTGAAAGCTATTAGAACAAATTTCGATGATATTATGAATAATGGTTTGACTGATCCAGAAGAAGCTATGGCTGACAGGACTCAACAAATGAAGGCTGCCGGTATAGATAAGGTTATTGCAGAAATGAAGAAACAGGTAGATGCATGGAGACAAAGTAAGTAAACATAAATACTACCAAAGGCATAGTTTACAAGAAAAGTACCAATAACAGGTGCTTTTCTTGTAAACTACTTTATTGCAGTATAGCTTGGTGTAGTGATGATTTTTATTGCAGTTAATCGCTATATTATATGCCTCGGGCGGAATTTATGCGTTTGTTGTTGCAAAAAATGCACATGCACAATTATATCATGCAATTTCTTCGAAATTCATGATATAATAGCAAAAGAATGATGGTAAAAGGGGAATAGTATGAAAAGTATACAGAAGAAACTCCTAATATACATATCATTAGTATCAGTATTCCCCATTATTATTTTGGGAACGGTTTCCTATTATGTTTCTTCAAACGCTCTGGAAAAGAAAATAAATGAGAGTTCAATGTCCAGATTGCATCAAATAGTAAAGAACCTGGAAAATAAGAATACAAAAGTAGAGAATTTTTTAAATATGCTTTCTGCAAGCAGTGAAATTGGAAATATATTACGGAACTATGATCAAAACACAAAACCAGTTGACTATTATTTAGCTGCAAATAAGTTCAGACAAACATTTTTATCTTTTTTTTATAATGATAAGAGTATTGATTCAGGATTTATTCTTTCAAATAAAGGTTTTACCTACGAATATAACTGCTATATTGAAAAAAACAAATCTTTAAAACTATTAGATTGGTATGATAAAACAACTGAAAATAAAGTAGATAACACATGGGTAAGTTATATTGAAAAGCCCAATGATATTATTAAATCATTTACAAAAGCCGATGATATTATACTCGTAGGGACTAATGTAAGGGATATTAACTATGCTTCCGACTTATCGGTATTGGGAATTGCATGTATATTCCTAAACAAGTCGTTTTTCTCAAGTATTTATGAGGGAGTCGATGAACTGCCTGATACAAACACAGTCATAATTGATGATAAAGGAAATATAGTTATAACAAGTGATAAGGCTGCATTTTATTCTCAACTTGATAATATATCAGGGTATTCTTTTGCAAAAACAGTGTTGGAAAATAATAAAGGGTTATTTAGGTGTCAGGTAAATAAATCAGATTTAGTTGTAAGTTATATGACACTAAATACAAATGGATGGAAGGTATTGCAAGTTACTCCTTACAGTTATTATATACGTGAAATAACCTCCATAGGGTGGATATCCATATTACTGGCTGCTATTTGCCTTTGTATAATATATTTACTGGCATTTTTCGTTTCAAAATCCATATCACGTCCTCTTTTGAATATTGTTAAAATGATGGATAAAGTAACAAATGGGGATTTCCAAGTGACTGTGCCGGTAACTAGGAATGATGAAATAGGGATTATTTGTGCAGGGTTTAACAATATGGTTAAGTCAATAGGAGAACTTTTCTCTGCTTTAAAGGAAGAAGAAAGGGAAAAAAGGAAGGCTGAGATCATGAAACTGCAATACCAGATTAACCCCCACTTTTTATATAATACTTTAGCTTCTATACGTTTAATGGCATCGCTTATAAAAGCTGATGAGATTGCAAGGATTATCAAAATATTAAGTAGATTGTTAAGAAATACAATAAGTAAAGCTGACCAACTTACAACTATCTATGAGGAATTTGCGAATGCTATGGACTATATCGAAATTCAGCAAATTAGATATGACAATAAGATATTTGTAGAAAAGGATATAGAAAAAGAAATACTACCTTTAAAAATAAAAGGGATGCTGTTACAGCCTATACTGGAGAATTCAATAATGCATGGATTAGCTGAAAAGCTGAATAACGGCAGTAAAGCTGCTTATTTGAAAATATCGGGGTACAAGAAACAAAACAATATTTATTTTGAGGTTTTTGACAATGGAAAGGGTATGACTCCTGAACAAATTAAGAATGTATTTGAAAAGAATGATTCATTAGAAGGTCAGATTGGAGTTAAAAACATTCATAATAGAATAAGGCTTCTTTATGGGGATGAATATGGAGCAAGCATAGAAAGCGTTCGAGGTGAATGGACCAAGGTTGTTTTAAGCTTACCTTATGAAAATGAGGAGGTAGATAAATATGTTTAGTATATTAATAGTAGACGATGAAACCTTAATAAGGAAGGCTTTAAAAACATTAATTAACTGGGAACAGTTAGGTTTTAAGCTTATTGCTGATGTATATAATGGAATTGAAGCTTTAAAGATTATTGATTCCTGCCATGTGGATATTGTCCTTACAGACTTGAAAATGCCTGAAATGGATGGACTTGAGCTAATGAGGAACGTAATAAAAAAATATCCTCATATAAAGTTTATTGCTTTAAGTGCTTATGATGAATTCCACATGGTAAGTGAAGCGTTTAAACTGGGTGCAAAGGAATATTTTCTAAAAAGCGAAATGGAAGAAGATGATATTGTTAAGGCAATTCAAAACATTAAAACAGAAATAGAGAGAGATAAGCTGGAGGAATTACATAAAAAGAAAATACGGGATGAAATGAAATCCAGTGGAAATGCATTAAAACAGGAAATATTGCTTGATATTGTTATGAGGAACAGGATAGCCACAGACAGAGAGCTGAAGTTACTTAATGATAGATATCTTCCTGCTTTCAATCCAGAAAATATGCGAGTGATGCATATAAATATAGGTAAGTATTTAAAATTAGAAGATAAAATTGAAGTATACAATTATGAGAATATAAAAAATAATATATATAATGCTATAAAACAAAAAATAGAAGAGTACACAAACGTGGAAATCCTTTATAGATACCCTGATGAAATTATTCTGATCTGTTCTTTTTCTAATTTAGTTAGTAAGCGGCAGTTGATTAATGAATTTCTTGGTTTTTTTTCAGATATAAATAACTATATATATAAAAAATACAATTTGAAAATAACTGCTGGGTTGAGTGGGTACGGTAGAGGGTATAATTCCTTGAATAGCCTGTATATACAAGCTTTAACAGCGAGTGAACACAGTTTTATATTTGGAAAGGGTAAACTTTTAATTTATTCAAATCTACCTATAAATAATAAGTCTGTTAATATAGAAAAACACCAAAAGCCTATGGCTTTTAGAGATCTTTTAAAAACAATGGATGCAGATAGAATATCCAGAGGGTATGTAATGTTCGTGCAAAAGCCTGAAGATGCAAGTTGTAAGAATATTATAGATATTAAAATAATGTTCCAGCAGTATTACTTTATAGTAATGGAATTTACCCACCATGTTAATATAATTGATAATATAAATGAATTGGCGGAGGAATATGAAAAGTATTTAAGGGATATGGGAGATTTGCTTGAATTGAATAACTGGTTGAAACGGTTAATGCAAAAGATTGCTGAAACATTAGAAAATACAAGCAACCTGATATTGAGTTTAAAGAAATATATACATCAAAATTATTCACAGAATATAGTCTTATCAGATGTTGCAGAAAAATATAGTATAAGCACCTGTTATCTCAGTCGGGTATTTGCAGAAGAAGTAGGCTGTAATTTTGCACAGTATCTTTCAAAGGTACGTATAGAAGCTGCTATTGATTTATTAATAAACACTAATTTAAAGATATATGAAATAGCTGAACGTGTTGGTTATTCCAATTCTGAGCATTTCAGCAGAAGTTTCAAAAAAATAATTGGTAAAAGTCCAAAGACTTATTCAAGATAAGGCATGAAAGGTATAGAAAGTTATGATATGACAATATGGAACAAATATAATCTACAGTCATGCTATATAATTTACGATTTGAAAAAGCTAATGAAGAATTACAAATCGTAAGTTATATCAAGGTAACAGAAGCAGGTTTTAAATGTTTTGAAAACCTGTTCTATATAAGGAGGAATAATTTTGAACAGGAATGTATTTTCACGGTATATGGCTTTATTTGCAACTACAATAGCGATTTTAATTTTCTATTCATCCTTTAAGCTTATTGAAAAGGGTAAAGCTCATAGCTCATATATAATACAAAACAATGAAGAAATAACACAAAATAACAATAATAAAAACATAGGTATTGAGGAAAAGCAAAGAGAATATAAAATATCATGGGCTTCGTGGACACCAATAAAATTTAAGGAGAATAATAGTTGGGGTGAGAAATGCATAGAAGAATACTTTCCTGATGTTGATATTCAATTCATTCATTTTGATAAAAGTACTTGGGAAATCCAGTTGAGTGCTTTAATTGCAAGTGGCACATATCCTGATGCTATAAGGTTAAAGGATAGGACTATGATATATACATATGTAAGACAAGGAGTTTTGGCAAAAGCACCTTATTCTGTAGTAAAGGAAAATGCTGGAAGGTATATTGAAGCTATGGAAGAAACAGGAGTTGATCATTGGCTTACAACTTTAATAAATGGTACTAATTACGGTATACCTGTCTTAAATGTGAGAAGTGGTTCGGATTATTGCAATGTGTGGAGAAGTGACTGGCTAGAAAGCACATCAATATATAAAATACCAGATACATTAGAAGAATATGAGGAAGCTTTTAGGAAATTCACCCTGGAAGATCCGGACGAAAATGGTATAGATGACACTTTTGCATATGCTCCAATAGGTACGGAAAAAGATATCCAATATCAGTTCAATACTATATTTGCTGCACATGGAGTTTTCCCATTCACATGGATGGTAATGGAAGATGGCACTTATAAATATGGTTTGGTAATGGAAGAGGCAAGGGAGGCCATGAGGAGATTGAACTCATGGTATAAGAATGGTTATATTGATCCGGATTTTATGAAAAATGATGCTGAAATAGCTAAGGCTAAGCTGCTTAATGGTAAAAGTGGTTTTAGAGAATGGAGGGGTATATGGGAATGGAGACCCCCAAGAGATGGTGGCAATGCAGGATATGAATATGCAGAAGCATTAAAACTTAATCCTAATTGTGAGTTTAAAATGGGATACCCACCAGAAGGTTCTAGTGGAAAAAGGGGGCTGTATGATTGGGGTAATGTTACCGGAGCAGTTTGTTTTGGAAAGCATCTAGATAATGAACTCCAAAAAATGGGCAAAATAATACAAATTTTAGAATTATTTGCCACAAATGAAGAAGCTGCTATAAAGCTGGAATATGGAATAGAGGGAGAACATTACATATATGATTCAGTAACGGGAAGCAAGAACAGACTACCTCCATACGACAGTGGAAATGAAGGGTGGACTTTATTAAGTCCCAATGGACTATTCGGTTGGTCACGTATAAGAGAAGTATCAGATGCTTTACAAGATAATTATATTGTAGAGGATTTTGGTTGGAATTCAAAAAATACGTTGTTAGCAGGTATCAATTATATTCCTTATGTAAATCAATTTGTTGATTTGGAGATGTTAAAGTATCAGATACAAGCAAGGGAAATAGCTGATATATGGGAACTCGAATTTATTACCGGGAGTAAGAGTCTAGATGATGATTGGTATGAATTTATAAAAGCCTGGAAAGAGTCTGGTGGTGAGATTGTTACGCAGCAGGTTAATATGATGGCTAGGAAAGCGATAGAAGAAAATCTGCAGAATATAGAAAGCAGCATTAATGCGATAACGAAATAAGACTTAGATCAATTAGCATAATCAGGGTGGAAAAATTAATGATAAATAAAGCAGAAAATGAAAATATATAACATTATGATTTTGAGTTGGCGGAAAATGGCTACTATGGGCTTCTAAGTTATTAAGGACAAAAGAATACAGAAAATATTAACTTACATCATGTTTGTTATTAAATGATGTTGCTACACTTAGCATATCTATTTATCTTATATTATTTAGTACAAAAGAACGCATAAAATATCAACTTATATC
>Ga0116194_1000435_pt1 | contig 37394 bp, 34 predicted proteins | sample AD_SCU001_MetaG_FD_89887 | JGI IMG/M metagenome (GOLD analysis project Ga0116194, IMG submission 89887) | Active sludge microbial communities of municipal wastewater-treating anaerobic digesters from China - AD_SCU001_MetaG | ecosystem: Engineered > Bioreactor > Anaerobic > Digestate | place...
CCGCAGAAGTTCAAGAACAGCTTTCATTTTATATTCCGGTGAATGAGAATTTCGTTTGTTCATAGTAGATTCATTCTACCTTATTATTTTCATTTTTTTGTCTCATCATCGGGGAGCATTATATTTTGCCCTCATTTTTTAATAGACGATATGATTTTGATTCAATGATTATCGATGGCAAAAAGAATTTTTCTGATAGTTCTTGATACCATTGTTTGCGCAAGTTTGAAGGGGTAATAATTAATATTTTACGTTTTCTCTCAGCCCATTTCTGAGAAATAATCAATCCGGCTTCAATTGTTTTTCCAAGGCCAACTTCATCTGCTAGAATTGAACCCTTTGCAAGAGGCGACTGAAACGGAAACAACGCTGCATCAACCTGATGGGGATTCAAGTCAACCTGTGCATCTACCAATGTGCCAGCCAGTCGGTTATCACTATCGACAGGATACTTTCGTGTTAATTCACAAGCTGCCAGCTTTGAGTGATAGTCTGTCCAATTCACAGGTCGGGTTCCTCATCTATTTTTGCACCCGGCAAGGAGGCCGGGTGCTCTTAGTGGCGCATTTTATTATATCATATTCCGTGTTTCATCTTCGTATTTTTGCGATTTGTATTGTTCATTTATCCATTCAAACAGCACAAAACAACCCTACCCAGGGGCTGCAGAAGTATGGTCTCTCAGACGAAGGGGGCTTTGAGGATTTTTTCGAGTTCGCGGTTGCTGGCTTCGTCGTCCGCTGAGGCTTCGGCGACGTTGTCTTTGAAAAGCTGCAGCAGTGAGCTGGTCCAGTGCTGATAGATCGCCAGGCCGGGATAAGCCCGCGCTGAAAGCGTTGCTTTTGGCGGGCCCGAAGGCACTGGCGTTTCTTTCATTTCCTGGCCAAGACAGGTGATGTAGCGGTTCAACGCCGTAGCAGCTCTGGCAGAAGCCTTGCGCAGAAAGCGGCCCGGATTCGGGGCATTGAAGATCTGGTCGCTTTCGCCAGCGATGGCAGACTCGATCTTGAGTCGCGAAGCCCCCTTGATGAGTTCCTGCGTCGTTTCGGCAAACCACTCGGCCGGCAGCCCGGTAAGCTCCTGAAATTCAATGTCCTGACTCAGATAAGCCAGCTGCGCCTGCCAGCGGTTCATAACAGCCTGGGCAAACACTTCGCCTTTGCGCACCACGGCCTTTCTCGGTGCAGCTGCCTCGGCAGCCGGCGCCGCCGGTTCGCCGACCGAAAAAATCGATTCATCGAAAACCGAAGTTTCTGCTGCAACCAACGAAGGTTCAGCTGCTTCGCCCTCTTCACTTTCCATCGGGTTTACAACCGAGTCAAAAATCATACCAACCGTCTTGTCGGAAATCGAAAACCGGTCGAGATCGAGAATTCGCGGCAACGAGTAGCGGGTTGCCATTCCTTTGCCCAGTGTCACCAGCAGCTTTTTAGCACGCTCTTCGGCCATTTTTCGCGCATGCGAAATGTCGTCGCCGATAAAATATGGCTGCAGATGCGTCTTAAGCTCGGCGAAAATCTGCCTGAGATTTGCCTGCAGCTGCTTAACCTTGGCGTCAGTCTCGATACCGGCCTTAAGGCGTTCAACCAGATATTGAATGCCTGATTGCCCTGGCGCTGCCGCCCGGTTCCAGGCTTCTTTCGCGTCGGCAAAATGCCGCTGCACATTCTCGTTGCCTAAATACTGCGCCATGATTTCGGCAAGCTGCTCTTCGTCTCTGACAAATTCTTTACCGTCTTTGTCACGGCCAAAAACCGTCTGCTGCACGCCGGGGTTGCGCACCCAGTAGCAGTTCTGAAAGGCACGCCCTTCTTCCCACTCGGTTACCCAGCTGCCGGCCCGGCCCATAAAATCAGCAAAATTTGTTTTAAGGCGGCTGTCCCAGCGCACTGACGGGTCTTCACCGCGCTTGCGCACCAGGTCCATATCGAATTTGGTAAACACATGGAACAGCAGCGGCGTCTTGCCCTTGCGCTGCGCCGGTTCTTTGCCCTGGCTCCATTCGACCCACTTGTTAACCATGTATGGCAGCGATTTGGCTTCCTGCGGGCCGCCTTCCTGGCAGAGCAGCAGAGCGGTAACATCGCGGTCATCAGAGTAGCGGTCAAAAAGATAGGCGACCTTGCCGCGCAGATATACTTCAACCAGCGCCTCATGGTCTTTCGTCAGGCGCTGCTGATCAAAAACCTGAGCGCGGGCGCGGGCACCCGGAAAATCGAGAACGTCGAACCGACGCAACAACGACTCTTCAGAGGTCGAAGCTGTCTGCAGAATCAGTTCAGCCGTCAGTGCACAGAGGGTCGAAGAATCCATCGACACCTGCCCACCGCTGTTGAGCGCCAGCGCCACTTTTCGGTTGCCGACCTTCATCAGCTGCGACAGGCGCTGAACATCGATTATGCTGTTGGTGCGCGGCAACAGTGAGTCGTCATAAATGCCGACGACTTCGCCGCCGAGATTTCCCAGCTCTTTCTGCAGAAAACGAAACAGCTCGGTTATCTTCGGAAATCTGCCCCACAGCCATTCAAGATAGCTGATCTGCTGATCTGCCGGCAGCAACCTTATTTCGTCATTGAGAATGCCCCAGTAATTTATGTCTTCGAGCATGCGCAGAAACTGATTGTGAAAATGGCGGCGTGCATAATCCTGCAGGTCCCAGACATCAGCTTCGGTCAGCAGGGCTGAGCCACCGGAACGGCCCGAAAGGCCCCTGAATGAGTAGCGCAGCTTCTGCAGTTCATCGGCAGTCGGCACAAAATCAGACTGACATTCAAATAGAAACCCATTGAGAAAAATCTTTATCAGATCGGTGATCGTCAGCAGCCGCAAAAATGCCGAACAGCCCTGCACTGTGCGGTATGGTCTTGTAGTGAAACGGGTGACCAGAGCCGTGCTTTCGCGACCACCGGCAGGATTAATCTCTTCAAGGTAATCGCGCCCGGCCGGGTTCTGATTAAGCCCGTTGAGAAGAACCGAAAGGGAAGCTTCGCCGCCTCGCACCAGTTCAGAGGTCAGGTATGATTTTCCGCACTGACTGGCTCCGAAAACGCCAAGGGCCACCGGCCGCTGCGCCGACTCTTTGATTCGACGTACAGTCACCTGCTTTTCCTGCAGGATTTTGTCCATGAATTTTCGAATGGCCGCGTCTTTAAGATAGCCGGCAGCCCAGCCCGAGCTGCAATTAAGCAGTTCGGTCAGCTGATCCGACATGGTTACAATCTGCTGTTCTTCGGGGCGCATTTTGCTCTGATTCATTTTGCATCTCCTGGTTTGACAGCTTCAGCAGCGGGCTGCTCTTCCGGTGCCGGTGTTCCGGTTGGGGCCGACTCAGCTTTGCCCTGTTCATTGTTATGCCCGGAATGTGAACCGCCCTGGCTCTGCCCAGTCGGCTGACTTTCGGGAGTCTGATGACCGCAGGTCGGGCAGGTGGAACCTGGCGCCGGAGCCTGACCGCCCTTGTTGCCGCCGGGCGAACCATTACCTTTTCCGAGGCCGGGCAAACCACCACCGCCACCTCCACCGCCCCCGCCACCCAGCAGGTCGCTGAGATCACCAAGACCACCACCGCCACCCATGCCGCCGATGCCCGGCGGCAGCTGCGGGAAAGCCGACTGTGACGGCGGCAGCAGACGCAGCAGCAGAAGCAGCAGAATGATGATTGCAAGAATTGTCGCCAGCCACTTAACCCAGCGATAACTGCCCAGCCCGCAGGCGAGCATGCGTTTTTCCTTTTCTTCTGCTGCCGGAGCCGCTTCAGGCTTCTTTGTTTCCGGCGATTTCGCAGGTTCGGCCGCTTTAGCCGGCGCGGCGACGGTTGTCACGGCAGCGGCCGCCGCTGTTTTTTCCGGTTCTTTTACCGGCTGTTCAGGGTAAGGCGGCGGTTCTGGCGGCAGAACTACCGGCTGGGGTTGCGGCTGCCCGGCTGTCTTTTTACCGGCTTTGCGCTGAATTTCGGCGATAAAGTCATCCCAGCCGGCATAGATGCCTTTGCCGGGGTGATTGCCGTCTTCGTTGATAAAACCCCAGTGCACCAGCACCGGCTGGTTTTTTACGATAAAAATCTGGTTCATATCAGGCGAAACGGCTACCGACTTGAGATATTCGGCATAATCTTTTTCTTTGCCGGTGCGGTTCTGCTTCTCTTCGGCATATTTTCTGATGCGGTCGAGCGAGCGCCCGATCTGATCGGCGACCGCCTGCTGCTTTTCTGCCGGTAGATCCTTGAACATGGTCTTTTCGCCTTCAAGGGCGGTTGCCCACTCTATTTCACCGGGTTGAGCCTGGCCATCAACCACGTTTTCGGGGCGTGCAAAAAAATTGTCGAGTTCACCACCCGGGGCGATCTCGCGCAGAACCGCCTGCAGATGCCCATAAAACTGGTGCACCGGCTGATTGCGGAAAAAACTGGTGCGAAAGCCTTTGGTTAAAGTTCTGGCGATTATTCCCATGCCAAGCCTCCGTTAATTGCCATGCTCATGTCAGCACCTGCCCAAGACGAACCACGCGGTTACCCTCACGCAGAACTACAAGAAAACCGTGCATTTCGCGAATCAGCCTGCCGGATGTCGCAGAACCGGCAATGCGTTCGTGATACTGCGGGTTGAAGGGCTCGCCTTCCATGCTTAAAAAAGAATAAACTTCTGACACACCCGAAAGAAACCGCGAGACCGCCTTCAGCAGTTTTTTGCGCACCGGATGAGCAAAACCTGCCAGACCTTGCAAAAATCGGTCACCAAGAACATTGAGCGCAAACAGTTTCTGCTCGGGAGTTCCGATCCTCAGATACTTTTTGATCGGAAAAACACCGGCCATGGCCCAGATAACCCGCATCTGATCGTCTGAACCGGCTATTTCACCACAGATCTCCTTAAAAGCGGCAAGGGCTTCAGCTTCGGCCGGGTCAGACAACCGGAACTGAGCCCACAGCGAGTCGGGGCGCATGCCACCAACCATTAAAGGCTGCATTGGTGATGTCGAAGTTTCGTTCTGAGCAGCGGAAACTGCACCGGCAACATCGGGTATTATCGGCAGATCTTCATTGAGTGCCCCACCTGGTGGCCCGGCTTCGGCGGCGATGTTTCTGCCGGCCCGGAAAGCTTTGAGTATGCTGCGCAGGTCACGCAGTTCGTCGTCACCAAGAGGAGGTTCGCCGGTGCCCGGAAAAGCCGGCAGTTCGACACCGCCAGCCGTTTTCTTTTCATCTTCAGATACCGACGGAAACGGAAAGAGTTCGTTCGTCTCACTCATTTTCTAACTCTCCTCTTACAGGTCGAAACAGCCGGTGTCGAGCCAGTATTGGTCTGAAACCATGGTGCGCAGACGCAGCTGAGCACTTTTCTGATTGCATTTTACGCCCTTCGCGTCGAGAAGCTCGGCAACCGTGAGGCATTCGCGGTTGTTATTGTCCTGGTTGAGCTTAACCACATACGGCCCCGTGCCCTTGAGCGAGTCAGCGTCAAGAACCAGCTCCCAGAGCGGGTTAACCATGCAGACATCCGAATCGATACGGCGAATGCCAAGCATCGAACTTTTGCTTACCTGCAGCTGCGCAGAGACAGAACCCGGCGTCGGAAACAAACACTGCTCGATATTCATCGTCTCACGGGCAAAAGTGCCGATAAAGCATTCGCGCTGGCGAATCAGACTGCCGTCGGTGCCCAGATTCATGCCATCGAGGCAGTTGAGCTTTTCGGCAAACAGCCAGACGGCGCCGCCCATGACGCAGGTGGTCTTGGGGTCGGCAATACCGCCGCCACGCTGCGAAAAGGGGTACCAGCTGCCGACCGGGTAGCCTTTCAGCCCGATTATGCGAGCCGGCTGCACCGGCATCAGGCGCACGAGCATTTCTCTGATAATCGGCAGCGATGAAGGTTTGCCGCCCAAAATAAGGGTGTCGCAGTCAAACTGCGCAATAACCTCGGCAAAAATGCGCATCACATTCTCAAGTACGTTGGCGATTACCGCGTTAACCTTCGGGCGCGAAATCTGCCATGGAATCTCAGGCAGGGTTATATCGCAGCCGAAGTCACGACGCATGTGTTCGGCAAAAAAGTCGAGAACCCCGGCGCCCGGCATACGATTCGGAAAAAACCGATCGAAACTAAGCTCGATATCTGGATCTTCACTGTCGAGTTCGGCAAATTCAAGATGACGATGCGCCATCGGAATCCAGAGCTGACGGCACAATTCGGCTTTCATGTCATTGAAGCTCTTGTCGCGCCCGCCACGGCCGGGCCCGAAGAAAATCTGGAAGTCTTCCCATGAGATGTTGGGGTTTTTCTGCTGCGCCCAGCTGAAAATACGTCTGAGAATCAGCTTTTCGATAACCCGTTTGGCGATCTCGTCACCGGCTATCGAAAAACCTTCCGAGAACAGCATTTTCTGCCTGATCAGCATCGGCTGCGCCGGGTCAGCATAGTATTCGGCAATCATCAGATCGCTCGTGCCCCCGCCAATGTCGATGCTGGCAACTCTGACCATTTTGCCGGCCGAATCAGCCCGCACCCGACCAAGTGTTTCGACCGCCTCGCCGGCATTGCCGAGAAATCGGTGCATAACTTCGCCATAAAGCCAGGTGAGCTGCACCGCAGTTGCCTCGTCGAGATTTAGTTCGACATCAGGCCTGGTCTCAGGGTCTCTGCCAGTTACGTGAAAAAACAGGTCGAGGGCCGAAGCCACCCGCTGCCGGTATAAATTCTTTTCGGGAAATGACATGCCGCAGGGCGTCGTCATGACGATGTTTTTCAGCCGGCGACCGGCCTGACGATGCCCGCGCGAACGCCGGTATGAATACGAATTGATCTGGGCATAAACGTGACAGAGAATCTCGGTCATCAGAAAGGTCATCAGCGAACTCGGCGGGTAACAGGGCTCAAATGGCGGGGTCGCCTTTTCGCCCATGAACACACCATTTTCATCGAGATATTTCAGAAATGGTGCCCCGATTTTTTTGCCCAGCCCGTCACCGGGCAGGTTGAAATACCACGGAAAATGCCGCTGCTGCTCATCCCACAGGTAGCGTTTCGGGCTCGACATGCCGGTATCGCCGATATCAGAAGGTTGCTGACGGGCTGCTTCATGGCCGAGGCGCAGAATTCCGGGCCAGGCGAAACGGTTGCCGGCGGCCGGAATCTGATAATCGGTACCGCAGAAAAGGGGCGGCTGAAACTTGAAACTGGTATCGAAAGGCTCGGTATAAACGCTGCAGGGTTCCTGCAGATCGCGAATTTCGAGTTTGCAGCATTCATCGAGATTGACCGGCCGCCCTGGAATCTGCTCGATGAGAACACCGCAGGCACGGCTGTTGCCAAGATCGAGCACCAGACTGACATCGATTGCCTCACCCTCGGGGCGAAGCATCGTTACTTCAGGCAGCAGAGCCGCCTGCTGCAGGCCATCCATCAGGGTCATGAAAGCGGCCAGAGAAGCCGCATAGGGCGGCACTTTCTCGCTGCCTTCAGCCGGAACATTCTGCAGAGCGCTCTTAACCCAGTTGAGCATTGCTGGAGTCTGCCAGAATGGCAGGTTACCCGGGTTGATGATGAAAGTCTGGCCGACATCTTCGCTCAGCAGGCCAGTGCCGCCTTTGCTGTCGGCGGCGGCATCTGCGCCAACTGAAGTGTCTACCGCAATCGCATAGTTGATGACGTTGTCATCGAGCTGCAGTGGCGGGCGCTGCAGAAAAATTCTCGCCCAGTCGACACTGCGCGAACTGCCACAGCCATCGACAGTCTTGCGGCCAAAAGGCAGCGGCAGCCATTTGCCAAGGGCAGCGGCAAGAGCGTCGCCAAAACACACCGACAGACCGCCGATATCTTTGAGATCGGTGCCGCCGGCAGCGGCATTAACAATCGGTTCGGTGCCAAGCTGCAGGCTGATGGCCGAACTTGGCGACTGCAGAACTCTGAAATGCCATTTTTTGCCAAGCAGCATGTCAGAAAGGCGCAGTTCATTATCAGGAGCGTAAAATGAAATTCCGGTTTCGACAAGAAATTCGATTTTTTCCATGAATTATCTGCCTTCGGTGATGGTTTTGGGTTCAGCAGCAGGCTTTTCAACTGGCGCCGGCCAGTCGAGTGCTGCGCGGCATGGCCAGTACATAATAAAGGCAGCAAAAGCCAGCAGCGGAAACTGCATCAGATATGCGATAACAAAAAATTCGACAATGACTACCCCGCACCAGATCAGCAGCGTCTGATTTATTACTCTTTCCTGCTCCTGCATCTATTACCCTCCGGGCAGGCCTAGGCCTGCAGAATTTCTTTCAACAAAGTATTCGCTTCTTTATGCCCCTGAGCCGCCGCTTTCTGCAGCCAGCTGTTGGCCTTCTCAAGACTGAATTCGACACCCATGCCGCACTGGTAAAGGGTACCAAGATAAAACTGTGCATGCATATCACCAGCATCGGCAGCGAGTCTGAACCAGTTGGCCGCGGTGGCAAAATCCTGTTTTACCCCCAGCCCCTTGTGGTATATCTCGCCAATCATGCGGCGCGCAACAATTGAACCTAGTTTGGCCGCCTGCTGCAGCATCTGCAGCGCCAGCGGCACATCGACACGGGTGCCATAGCCGGGCAGCAGCGTCTTTGCCTGAGCCACCAGTTCTTCGGCACTGCCGGTAAGAACCACCGGAGCGGCCGGTTTTGGCGGCGCAGCCGGGCCAGCAGGAGCTGCTGGTCTGGCGGCAGGTTGAACCGGCGCGGGCTTGGGAACCGGCGGTTTCGCCGGTGCAACCGGCTGTGCTGCGGTCTGAGGTGTTCTTACCGGCTGCGATACCTGAGTCGAAACAGTCTGAGCTGCTGCTGCACTGGTAGATTTAAGCACTGCCTGGCGCTTTCTTGGCGCAGCAGCAAAAAAGGCCGATTCACCTGACTTTTCGGCCTTAACAGCGGTGGCCATCAGACCAGCACAGTCAGTTTCTGGCAGCGGGCGCCACCAGGCGCTGAAAACCTTGATTACACCGCTGGCGTCGGTGCCAAAAATGAGGCCGGCACGGTTCTTTTCGAACAAGCGCATGGTTTCGGCACTTAAAGTCGGAATGGCAGCAGACTGAGTCGCAGGCGGTGATACCTCAGCGGCTGAATCGTGCGCGGTTTCAGCTTCAACCTTGAGACCGAGCGAAATTGCCCACGACTCGACCGCCCAGGCGGCCAGGGCAGGATTTACAGAGTGTTTTCGGCCGATTCCGGCAGCCAGTGAATTGATCAGCGAACGCGCAACAACCCCGGCATAGCCCTTCTGCAGTTCCCATGGAATGCGTTCCTGCAGGCCGGCCCGCAAAGCGGCGGTTTCTGGCGATTGCGCCAGATTGCCGGCTTTCTGCAGCATGCGCTCGAAGATATCGGGGCTCTGAAAAACAGTTGCGTCTTTGCGCCCGACCAGCTCGCACAGAACCTTGAGTATTCGCTCCCTTGAAGTATCCACACCTGCCGCCTTTATTGTTGCTGCCTCAGAATAACAAGTTTTGCCGACCCGGTCAACAACTTAGCTGTCCGGGATGCAGGCAGAAGATCAAGCCTGCAGCTTCTTCATCAGCCATGCCATGTTCTGACCGAGCACGCGCATGGTGTTCATGCCTTCCTCGTCAGCAGCAACGGCACCTGGCTCGCGCCCCATGCCGAGATTCCAGTAAACTGAACCAGGCACTATCATTTCCTGAATAAAAAAGAATTTATTGATGGCGTCAAATGCATCGGTCGAACCGGCGCGGCGAACCGACACCACGGCCGCACCGACCTTGCGCCTGAGAGCCCGGCCGTTGGCAATGGCAACATAGCCGGCTCTGTCGATCAGCGCCTTGACTTCGGCGTTAACATTGGCAAAATAGGTCGGCGAACCGATCAGAATGCCGTCTGCCTCAAGCATCTTAGTAATTACCTTGTTCATCATGTCGGTCTCGATGACACAGCGGCCGTTCTTCATCTCAAAGCAGCGACCACAGGCCAGACAACCGCGCACAGCGTTTCCGCCCAGTTGAATCAGTTCAGTTTCGATTCCCTCATTGTTCAGCTCAGCAAAAACCGTTTTGAGCAGCAGTTCAGTATTGCCTTTCGGCCGCGGGCTTCCGTTTATACCAATTACTTTCATAATAACCCCCGTTTTTTTTTGATTATACACCAGAACACCGATTTTTTTGTCGGCTGGCTATTTTTGCGCTAATATGAAGCAGCAGACATTCAACGAAAAAGGGCTTTTTAGAAAATGAAAGCGAAAAGACCGGATTACTCAGGGCACGAAGCAGAGCTTGGGCTTCTTTCTCAGCTTTTTCCGCAACTGCGGCCTCTGGCAAAGCTGTTCGGAACCGGCAAAAGAAAAATCGACCGTTCAGGTGCGCCGCTTGGCATTCTCATGCAGTTTCTACTGGCTCTGGCGGCAGCAGCATGCTTCATGGCGGCAATCGTTCTTGTGTCGAAGCTCGAGCCTTATCTGCCATTGCTCAATTCAAGCCGGGGCAATCTGCTGACCAGGTTAACCGGGGCATTCATCGGGCTACCCGCCATAATGATCATCCTGCTGGCGCTGAATCGCAGTTTCGATCTTTTTTATCTGCTGATAACCGGCAATGACTTTGACAAATGCGGCGACGATCTGAAGCCGGTAAAATCGCTGATGCTGGTGCTTGGCTTCGTCGGCAGCCTGTTTGCAGCCGGAGTCGGTTATTTCTATTTCGAAATGTATGCCTTAAAGCTGCAGCAAAAGCGGGAAATGCGGGCTGAGCAGCAGGAATATCTTTCTTATCTGAATCAGGGTCGGGCCGTCTGGAACCGCTACATTACCGAAGGCCCGATGCATAACATCACGTTCAGTGATGCCGACCTTTCGAAGCGGCATTTTAAAGGCTTTTATTTTTATTCGGTAGATTTTATCGGCACCGACCTGACCGATACGGTTTTTGAAGACTGCTACCTTGGCTATTCCAACTTTTCTGGCGCCATTTTAAAAAATACCGTTTTCAAAGAAAGCTACCTGAAAGGCGCCGACTTCATCGGAACCGACCTGTCTGGCGCCTATCTGACCGGAGCCTTCGGCGAAAAAGGCAATTTTAAAAAAGCGTTAAATGCTGAAAAAGAAACCGCGAAGCTTCAACCCTGCGAAAAAAGCCGCTGGAACGGGGTTTCCTGGTTTGATTTCCGCGACGAAAAATGGCTGAAAGACAAGGGCTACTGGACCGAAGGACGCAAACCGCGCGGCCTTGAATTCTGAACTTAACGGCCCGCAGACACATTTTATGCTAAAAATACTGCCATCCCCGCGACCCGTGAATTCGTCTTAATGCTTTACAAAATGGCTTTATGAGCTTTAGAATCGTGTTGATAGAAACGAGCTTTAAGAGAAGGAAAACTCAAGGATATGAAAAAAATTGCAATATTTGCCTTTCAGGGAGAATTGATGTGCTTCGCCCATGCCTTGCTGAACGTGCTCGATCTGCATGCTAGAGGACTTCAGGCAAAACTTGTTATCGAGGGCAGCGCCACGAAACTCATTGCGCAGCTGGCAGACCCAGAAACTCCCTTTCACCGCCAATATCAGCAGGTTATTTCTGAAAAGCTGCTGGCCGGTATCTGTAAAGCCTGCGCCGGCAAAATGGGCACCCTTGAAGAAGCTAAAAAGCAGGGCATCGCCCTGCTCGATGACATGAGCGGACACCCGGGGTTTGCTGGCTGGATAGCCGAAGGATATGATATTATCAGCATGTAAAAGTTTTCGGCCATTGAAACTGCAGATCTCAGGAGCCAGATGATGATAAAAGAAGCAGCCCGCATCATGCTTGAGGCGAAGCGTGTCTGCGTCTTTACCGGCGCCGGCATCTCGGTCGAGAGCGGCATTCCGCCGTTCCGGGGTAAAGGCGGCCTCTGGAACCAGTATAACCCTGAATTTATCGAGATCGGCTATTTTCATCGACACCCGCAGCAATCGTGGCAGCTGATCAAAGAGATTTTTTATGATTTTTTCGGTCAGGCGGTGCCGAACGACGCACACCGGGCCATTGCCAGCCTCGAAAAACAGGGCATTGTCAAATCGGTAATCACCCAGAACATCGACAATCTGCACCAGGATGCCGGCAGTAAAATCGTGCATGAGTTCCACGGCACTGCCAGCCGGCTTGTCTGTCTCGACTGCCATAAAACATTCAGCGTTAAGCAGATCTCTTTCGAGAAGTTACCGCCAGAGTGCCCGAATTGCGTGGTCGGCCGCCTCAAACCGGACTTTATCTTCTTTGGCGAAGGCATACCCGAGCCGGCACGCAAAAACTCGTTCGAAGAGGCCGAAAAATCAGACGTTTTTCTCGTAATCGGCACCACCGGCGAGGTCATGCCCGCCTGCATGATTCCGTGTCTGGCCCGCGAAAATGGCGCCAGAATTATCGAGATAAACATCAGCCCGTCAGCCTTCACCAGCGGCGTCACTGAGATTTTTCTGCAGGGCCCGGCAACCAGCATGATGAATGGGCTTCTCAACGAAATAAGAAGTCTCTCAGGCGCGGCCTCGAAGTGAGCGGAAATCTACGGCACGACCAGCCGCCGTCAGCCCCGGCACCCCCTTTTCAGGGCCGGATGTTTCGCATTTTTCAGCGTTACTGACGTTTTTTTCAAGCCCAGATCAGCCACAAGCCGTAATATCGCAAGCTCTTTGGCCTTGGCCTCGACTTCGACAGTAATCGCAAGACCGCGCCATTCGGGCGGGAAATCAGCCGGGTCGATATAATCATGGTGCTGCTGCGGCTGCGACCCACCCCAGCCATTAAGCGGACTCGACAGATGGAAAAGCGGCTCGCGGTTCCAGGTTTTCAATGCCGCTGCCGTAGCCTCGGCAATGCTCATATCATCAGGCAGAACCCGATGATGATGCACGTCATACACCAGCGGAATTTTTGTTTCAACGCAGATAGGCAGAAGGTCTGCAGGGGTAAAAGTTTTGTCGTCATTCTCAAGGGTTACGAGTTTGCGGGCCTTTTCTGACAGGCGGCTGAAACCTTGTTTGAAACGTTGAAGGGCAGCGGGCTTGTCGCCGTAGCCACCGCCGGCATGAATATTTATCACATCAGCCCCGACCCAGCCGGCGACTTCGGTCTGATATTCGATCTCGGCAATTGAAGAAGCGACCACTTCGGCACGCGGAGAATTCAGAACAACGAACTGGTCTGGGTGCAAAGAGGCGCGCAGATTATTCTTTTTCAAAAAGCGGCCACATTCTTTGAACGTGTCGATGATCTGCCGGCCGGCGGGCAGATCGGCAACCGCATAACCAACGCCCGGGTGGGTTTTGAGCGGCAGAATCTGGCTGTTGATGCGAAAGCAGCCAATACCGGCAGCAGCGCAGAATTTGAAAGCTGCGAGCAGACTGCGGGCATTTTCCAGGCAAAGCTCAGAAAGCTTTGCCAGCTGCGCCGGGCGGTCTTTCTTCAGCAGATGCGTTGCAGTTGTAGTGCGAAACTTTATCGGCTGATCGATAAAAATACAGCAAAGGCCAAATCTGATCATTTCGCTTCAAGCTCCTTTTTCCAGCCGGATACCGGCCGTCTCTGGACCATTCTGCAGCCTCTCACGCCGTCCCGCAGCTTCTCGAACCTGGCAGGCAAAGGTATCGAGAAGCATCTGCCGGCCCGGGTTCTCGCTGCCTGAAAAAACCGCGGTAACAATCGGCACTTCCGGATGATCCTTGCGGATTTTTTCAATGATCGCAGCTGAAGCGTTACCCACCATGCAGTTCAGGCAGATCGCGTTGATCACCCCGGCAGCGCCGTTTTTGCAGTAATCGACAATCTTTGCAATATTAACCAGCAGCAGTTCATACTGACCGTTGTGCATGTATGGTCGTGCCAGATCAAGCATCTCCCGGTATCCGGGTTCCTGCAGATGCGCCACTCTGCTGCCGGCGGCACTTTTTATGCGCCAGGCGCCGATCATGGCTCTGAAAGCGGCAGTGCCGGCCGCAATTATCTTTCTGATCTCAAAGGTCGAAAGACTCTGAAGAAAAGCCGAAGTAATGCCGCAGTCAAGAAGATCGATCTGCGAAGGAGACGGCCAGACTTCAAATCCCTGACTTTCAAGCCAGAGAAAGAGGTTGTTGTTGGCCACCTCATTCACTTTGGTATAAAGATCACCGGCCACCCCGAGAACCAGCGGGTCAGGGAACAGATACCAGGCGAGAAGTGTGCAGCAGATCAGGCCGAGCATCAAAAAGCGCCGGTTGTTCTCGACGATGAACTCGAAAAACCGTTCCTGAATATACGGAAACCCGAATACATGCAGCCTGACCCGCCCGCTCATATCGGCCTGCAATTCTTTGAGGTGGTTGTAGAGCGCATGCCGGTAATCTGGTGCGCGAATATCAGGCACGATCAATATCTGCAGCGATTTGAGGTCGTCAGAAACCAGATAACCGCGAAACAGCCGGTCGTTCTGCAGCAACTCAACCAGATTGCGGATACGAAAATCCTTGAGATAGGCAGCAAACTCGTCGGCCCGGCGAAACGGCCTGAGAACATCGAGAATCGACAGCACCTGCCTCACTTCGGGCCAGCTGTGAATGCGGTCGACAAGTTCCCAGGCTGTAAGCAGCGAATTACGATCGATGCCGTCAATATCAAAGGCCAGCAGAATCGCCTGCTCATGCCCGAAATGCCACCGGTATTCCGCCCGGGTTGCAATCGCCTGCGGGTCAGAAATTCCCGCTTCGAAATCTTCATCGACTTCGACGTGCGAAAAGGCGCCAAAACTCATGAGAAAGCTGGCAATAATGACCGCAATGACCACACCCGGGTGCCCGGCGATAATTTTATAAATCAGACTGGTGATTTTCTGCATTAACGCCCATTTTAAAACAGAACCCCGGCAGACTCCAGAGTTTTTCTGCCCGGCAGCAAATCGTCGCAGTCAGCCCTGAACGGCGGCGAGAGATTTGAACAGAGAGGCGGTGCCTCTGGCGGTTTCGAGAAGCTCAAGGGCAAGATCCTTTTCAGCAGGGTTTGAACCGGTCAGTCTGGCCCAGACGGTATCTGGCTCATGAATACCACCAAGACGGCAGCAGGCTGGGAACAGCATTTTTCTTGCTTCGATTCCAGGCTTTTCAGTCTGCAGTCTTTGCCAGACTTCAGCCAGTCCGGCCAGAATAACCGTCGATGCGAAAACGATGCCGTCAGAAAAAAATCTGAACTGATTTCTGAGGGCCCTTTCATAGAGATTCAGAAACAGGTTGACGAGGTTCTGATCGAAAGTTCTGATACTGAGCAACAGCATGAACTGAAAAGCCACCAGACCCTCGAAACCCGGGAAAACGAGCATGCCTGCCGCCCCGACCGTCAGAATCGCCGGTGTCAGAAACAGCAGAACCGTCGGTCGAAACCGCTTCAGAAGCCATGGCAGCAGCAGCGACTGGGAAAAAAGAGAAATCAGGCGCAGCGAGCTTTCAAATGCTCCCGAGAACGAGGCCAGGTCACGCTCATCGACGAACTTTTGAGTCAGAGCCGATGCAAACAGATAAGACGAAGAATATCGACTGAACGCAAGAACCACCATTGAACCGACAATCAGCAGGCTCAATGGGTGCCCGGCAGCCAGGCTCAGAGTTTTTTGCCAGCTTACTGTATTTTTTTCATCTTTCTCGGGTTCATCGCCGTCTTTTCGTGGCAGAAGAGCCACGCAGGCGGGCAGAAGCAGAAAAATCGCGGCACAGGCATAATGGCAGGCGGCGTATGAAAACAGCGAAAACAATGCCGGCATGAGGTAGCCAAGCACGATGCCACTCGAAAACATTACCCCGGCAATCACCCCGACCCACTGCCGCATCTCGCGAACGGTCAGCAGGCTATTGGCCGTATTCCAGAAAATTATGCCGAAATAGACGTCATACAGAGAAACTGCCACATATACGGCCATTAACTCAAGTTTTCCGAGAATCGTATACTGGCTTCCGGCAGCACTGATAAGCAAAGCAAAAATCGGCGCCACGATATAACTGGCTCTGAGGCTGGTCTTCTGCCATCTGCGGCTGCTTACCATTGCCAGGCCGGCGATGAGCGAAAAAAGCGAAAGCCAGATGTAGTATTCGGGCAGTGCCGCGCGCCCGGCGGTTTTAAGAAATGACGAAAAGCTCAGCAGCACCGCAAAGGTCGCCCCAAGCTTGTAGACAAAACCACAGAGGCCCAGCAGCAGAATGCGCTTGTCGGCGAAGCTGTCAGCCATTCCAGAGGTCCGTCCAGGTGCGGCTGAGGATGGCATCCCTGCGAATCGAGACGCGCATCGATTATCTGCCAGGCATTGCCGTCAGCAGCGGCCCGCCGCCAATAGCTCTAATTTCGGGCATCTCGGCCTTGAGCGCCCGGCATAATTTTGCTGCGGTACCCTCGGTGCCCTGGTAAAAAGGAATTCCAACCCATTTCGGCGCGGCAGTCTTTATTTCTGCAAGGGTCTGGGGCAGGTCGAGCTGCCGCTGCGAGGCATCGAGAATTCTGGTGCCTATTTCCTTTGAGTTCAGCCATGAAGCAAGATAAATCAGGTTGACCGGTGGCTTCAGATCGACCATTGCACGCGTATCCCAGCTCAGCGGGAACGAAACGAGTATGACTTCACTCTGACTGTTCATCAAAAACCTTTCTGACAAAAGACTCAGGCGAAATTTCGCGGGCGGTGACCGCCAGAAGGCTGCCCGAACTCTCGATATGCACCAGACCTGCAACATGTCGGCACAGCTTAAGCCAATCTGTTCAAGACCGGCAAGATCTACCGGCAGGCCAAGATGCGCGCACATGGTGCGAAACTTCTTCAGCAGGTCGTATGAGCCGGTTTGTCTGGCAAATGCCCAGACATTCATCAACGACCCGGCAGCGACCAGTTCGCCGTGAAACGGCTTCAATGCACCATTGTAGAGATGACTTTCCATTATCGCATAATAGAGTTTATGCTCACCGCCCGCGCTCAGCTCGGTATTGCCGCGTTTGATCACCATCAGCGAACTGGCATGCGAGTAGCGGGCAAGACGGCGCATGGCCATGCGATTAAAGCCATTAAAGCGGTTCAAAACCCAGTCGACGGCATTGAAATAGAAAGCAGCAAGTTCTTCGATCTCAGACCGGGTGAAGTTGCCGCGCTGAAAGCTGTAGTCGATCGCAGCGCTGATCCCGGCGAAAAAGTCACCAAAACCGGCGCGCGCCGCCCGCAACACAGTTGGATTATCTGCGGTTTCAAGAAATTCGTCGAGAATAAAAACCGTTTCAGGGGCCCGGGTTTTGCTGGCCCTGAATTTTCCTTCGTATTTGAGCACGCTGCGGTCGACACTGATACACGAGGTCGATAGAAATGTCGGAATCAGCAAAAGCGGTCGGTCGGCAACGTGAGCGCAGGCCCGTGCCACATCGAGGGCGGCACAGCCCCCCCACCCCGACGTATCTGGCGGCTTTACCGCTTACGGCCATTATGGCCTCGATGTTGCGAGCGCAGTTCGAGTCGATGACACGCAGCCACGGCAGTTTCTGCAGCTTTTCCTGCTGTGAATCATCGGTAATGAAAAACGTCTGGCCGTCGTCGAGTGCTGCAGTCAGCTCGAGCAGCGACGACGCCGTAAAAACCAGCTCAGGCCTTTTCCATAGCGAATTCTGCATTGAAAATCCCGACAACCGAACTTGATGAGCCGCCACAATTATACCCGTACAACCGCAAAAACCTAAGCCCCATCTGCAGATTTTCAATGGCAATCTTTTGCAGCACCCCCCCCCACTTTTCTCACAAAGTTCTGTCACGGCAAAGAGAAAGATGATAAACAATTATGCACCACCTGAACTGAATCGGAGTAAAATACCCCGGTAAAATCTTCGCCCCGGATGAGCTGAAAATGACGACCTCGAAAAAAATACCCGCGCCGATTCTGCTGATCGCCCTGTTGCCGGTGATAACCGCCTTCTGGCTCAGATACAGCGGCAGAAGCTGGCTTGCCCCCGATGGCAGCCTGAGTCTCTGGTATGGGCTGGCAAACGGCCCCGGCACCTCGCAGCACCTTCTCGACCCCTACAGTTTTACGCATTTTCTGCACGGCTTTGTCTTTTGCTGGCTCATAATGCTGATCGGAAAAAGCCTGCCGTATCTCTGGCAGCTCACCATAGCCATCGCTGCCGAATCTGCCTGGGAAATAGCCGAAAACTCAGAAACAATGATCAACCGTTACCGCGAAGCCACCATTGCACTCGGCTATTTCGGTGACAGCATCATCAATTCAATGTCAGACATTTTCGTCTGTGCACTCGGTTTTGTTGTCGCCGCCAGGCTCGGCTTCAAAAAAGGCCTGGCAGTCTTTGTCGTCATTGAACTGCTGCTTCTGCTCTGGGTAAGGGACAACCTGACATTGAACGTCATAATGCTCATAAGACCGATCGAAGCCATCAAAGCCTGGCAGAGCACCACCTGAAAAAGTCCCCGCCGGAAGCCGATCGCACAGGCCCGCTACGGGCGCTTCCGTTAACGCCGCGATTGCTGTATATTGTTTTTGAAAAACCATCCAGGAGATTGCATATTAACAGCTCAATTAAAACCGGTCTGCTGCTTGTTTCGTTTCTTGCATCAACTCTGCTGACTCCTGCTTTATGCACGGCTCAGCGCGCCAGCAACCCGGACTTCCCCCATCAGGAAAGCTCCGGCTATTCAGATTACCCCGAATATGGCGGGGATGAATCGACCAATGTCTACGATTATCTCGACCAGGAAGGCGAATCTGGCTACGAAGACTCAGAAAACTACTATGGCGAGCCAGATTACGAGACCGCCGGCACCGGCGAATACGACGAAACCGAAGATGCCGGTGAAGCAGTCGAACCGGCGCCGCCAGCCCGCCAGATGCTGAAACCCGGCGACCCGATCAACATCGCCGAAAAAACCATTCGCGTCGGGCGTATCCCCTACCTCAGCGTTAAACAGCTCATGGCCCAGGCGGTGCCACTGCTGCGCAACCTTCAGAAACGCACCGGCGCCAAAGAAATCAGGCTGGTTTCGAGCGGTTCCTATTCTGATATCATCAGCGCCCTGGCCCGCGGAAAAATCGATTTTGCCTGGGTAGGCCCGACCGCCTATCTCAAGCACCGCGACAAAGAGAACCTGATGGCGGTTGCCAAAGCGAAGTTCGGCGACGAAACCGCCTACCGTGGCGTTTTCATCGCACCGGCCAGAGGCAAGGTTCAGGGCCTCGAAGACCTCAGCGGCAATATCATCGGCTTCGTCGATCCCGAATCGGCAAGCGGCTACATCTACCCCAACTACCTGCTGAAAACCCTTAAAATCAGGCTGAACAAAAAGACCCGGGTCGCCTTTCTCAAAAACCACGACAATGTGCTGCTGGCGGTTTTAAAAGGCAAAATCGATGCCGGCGCCTGCCTCGAAAAGACTGTCAGCGCCTCCAAGATCAAAGATCTCGATAAAAGAATCATCGTTCTCGCAAAGACCGAAGAAATCCCCTCGGACGTCATCGTCTGCCGCCAGGACTGCCCGCTGAACCTGCGCGAAAAATTTCAGGAAGCCCTCATCAGCATCAAACCAGGTGAACTGCCCGGCAGCCCGCTGACTTTTCTGGTTGCCACCGACGATGAATTCGCACCGGTAGAAGCGGTAATGCGCTATCTCAAACTGCTTCCCTGAGAAAAGCCGGCAAAAGAGTTCGAGTTTTCCAGAGAGCCCTGTCTATTCAGGGCTCTTCTGCTTTTCTGGCCTGATTCAGCAACAGCCAGAACGCTAAAAGCCCAACCAGGCCGGTAATTACGTTGCTGAAAAGTATGCCCGGCAGAGTCGCAAAAACCATGGCAACTACCGGTCCAACCGGCCGCCGGTATTTGCGAAATTTAAAAACCATGACGATAAAAAAGATGAACAGGAAAAAACATAAAACTTCCTGCATGGCAAAAATCTGCCCAAGACCACGGCGCGTCGCTACCAGAATTCTGGATTCTGCAACCGGGCTGAGGGCTACCAGCAGATAAGCAGTCTGAAGACCGGCCCACAGACTTGCCCCGGCGGTCACTCCGGCCCAGAAACTGGCTTTCCAGTCACCGCTGCGTTTCAGAAACAGAATGGCGCCAGATATGGCAACCAGCAACTGCAGCAACAGAACCGGCCAGGGGCCATATCTGCCGGCAAAGCCTGCCAATGCCCTTTGAACCGGATTCATACCTCTGAGATTCATTGGGTCAGGGTCGAAAGCATCGATGGTTTTCTGCCAAACCTTTGCATCGATGCCATTCTTCTGGCAGTTATCGATAAAATAAGCGCGCAGAGACTCCTCGGTAACGCTCTCCTCGCCAGAAGGCACAACCAGTCTTTCCATGAACCCGTGGGCAGCACAATAAATATCATAACCACCGGCGTTCTGCCCTTTTTCGTTAAGAGCCCAGGGTGCTACCGCGTATCGGCAGCGGGGAAACACCAGCTTATGATAGTCGACATCTTTGATCAGGGACTGCTCAACCAGTGCTGCCAGAGGTATTTCGCCGGTTACAGGATCGACACGAAATTCTGGTGGCGGAAATTCGCTACCGCCAACTTTCAAGGTTTCAGCGTAAGTGCTCAATTCAGATAGAAGGTTCTGGCAGAGCCGGTATTCGGTCTTGCGGATGGTTAAGGCTTCGACGTTGCTCTGCAGCAGAATCAGCATCAGAAATGCCACAGCCAGTGCTCTTTGTATGGTTTTCATCGAAAATCTCCGGTTTGCTTATTTATTGCCGACGGCTGCCGCTGAATCAATGATCTTCAGAATACGCAGATAGCGCATTTTCTCGGCCGCACTTCGTGGCGTCACTCCATTTTTGTCAGGCTTATGCGGGTCAGCGTTCCATTTCATAAGAGTTTCGACCAACCCGGGCTCATTGAGTTCGACCGCGAAGTGCAGAGGCGTTTTCCCCTCGTTGTCTGGCTGGTTGATCACCATTGGAACAAACTCAGCATAGTGATAAAAACGCGAAGATCTTTCGCTGACGAAGTTAGCAAGCATAAGATGCATAAAGCTTTTGCCATCTTTGTCAACGGCTGTACACTCGACGCCGTTGGCCTGCAGAATTTTAAATACCGCCGGGTCACGGGCGAACAAAGACAGATAAAACAGGTTTTCGCCGCTGTTCACAGGAAATCTGGCGCCGAGATCGAGCAGTTCCTTTATCAATTCAGAAACCGGTTCGAATCTGCTGCTCAATGCCGCAGCAATTAAAGATGTTCCATCTGCCTTAACCGGCTGATTGAGGTCTGCGCCATAACTTGCCAGCATTCTTATGTAGGGAAGCGATTTTTTGCCGTTACTGTGCAACCCGACAGCCAGGCCGAGTGCCGTTTGATCAGGGTTCTCAGACAGCCAGAGGTTTGGGTTGGCGCCAGCTTTAAGAAGCATTTCAGTTATCTGAAGACTTCCATAGCCGCGAATCGCCCACCACAGGGGTCGATATCTGTGATTTCCTGCCGGCTTGTTCAAATCTGGTTTCTGCGTCAACAGCCATTCTACCAGACTGGCCTGATGTTCATCGACAGCCCGGCACAGGGCATTTTCGAGCGGATTTTCAGAGATCTCGTTCCTGACCCCTTCAAGCAGGGGTGCAAAGCGGTCGACTCTGCCATTTTTTGCGGCTCTGATCAGCGCATCCATATAACTGCCGGCAGTGAACGGCAAAGAGGCGGTCAACAATATGCCAAGAAAAATTGTCAAAAATGCGGTTCTACCCGGGCTCAGTTCTGAAGTTTCAGAAGAGAATTGTTTCGCGATCCGGTTTGCCCAGAAAAAGAACCAGAGACCGAACAGCAGCCAGTATGGCCCAAGAAAAGGCAGGTTGCCGACATAATCCCTCACCATACCCGGAGTGATTCTCAGAACAAAAAGCGAGAGAACCATAATAAAGACCCAGAGAACGTAACTGCCCGGCAGCCATTCGGCCTGTTCCTGTTTTGCCCTTTCAAAATTGAGCAGGGCAACCGGAAGCCAGAACAGCGCCAGCAGCACCCCGGTAAGACGAACCCAGAAAAACGAGACCTGGGCAAATTCGAGACAGGCGAACCCAGCGATTATTGCGCCAACCACCCGGGCCTGAAAAGGAAAACGCCAGCTTCTTACCGGCACGGCTTCATCTGTATGATCATTCATCCGTCTTTTTACCTGCCTTCAATCCTGACTCTCTTATAAAACGGGCGGTGCCGGCATGCAGATAACCTTCCGGAATGCCATTCAGCATTGTTTCAGGTTTTATATCATGCGCCCGCTCGTGGATAGTCTTCAGATAGTCGAGCTCTGCGAACAACGTGGCGACAAGACGGTTGCCAAGCTCTTCTGAAAGTCTGGTAGTGGTAACGAGCATCGCCATCAACGCGGGCACTTTGACTTCCTCGTTGACGCCACCGTAAGTCAGGGCCGGAATCTTAACACCGGAAAGATACGGCAAAGTTTCAGAAATGCTTGCCAGATCGGCATCTGAAAAATTCATTATGCGCACCGGCATGCGTCTGGCCAGCTCGTCGACCATCTTTGTCGGAATACCAGCAATGATGATCGCGGCATCACATTCACCGCGTTCCATAGCCTGTATCGATTCGTCGTAACCCAGATAAAGCGGCTGGTAATGCCCTTCTCTGACGCCCATCGCCGAAAGCAGTTCGACCGAAGTCATCGCATTGCCGCTGCCACGGGCCCCGACCACAATACGTTTGCCACGCAGCTGCCCGACGCTGGTGATCGTGGTTGAAGCAGGCGTCAGCACCTGCACCACTTCGGGATACAGTGCCAGCAACACCCGCAACCCGTTTACCGGCGAGCCGGCGAACTGGCCGGTGCCATTGATTGCGGCAAGAACCATGTCGCTCTGAGCCACTGCCAGGTCGAGTTCGAGGTTTTGCATCAAATTGATGTTGTCGAGCGACCCGCGCGTCGAATGTGCCAGCACGCTCAGTTTTTCTGATCGTGTTGTCCAGGCATTCGCAAAGGCATTACCAAGCGGAAAATAGGTGCCGGTCATCGAACCGGTACCGAGGGCGAGAAAGTCGACGAGTTTGCTGACCTGTACAGGGTCATTCTGACCTGTGGCCGCAACGCAAATACTTATCAGCAGTAAAAAGACCGCAATAATGTGCTTTCTGGCTTTCATTTTTCCGATACCACCCCCATCTGCTCCGAATAAATCGACGACTGGTTGCGCCCTTTTTTCTTGCATTCATAAAGGGCCGTGTCGGCCTTGCGGATCAGTTCGAGCGCTTCGTTCGAATGCAGCGGATATTCAGCCAGGCCAATGCTGATCGTAACCTTGAGCGGACTGGTATGACCGGTAAATTCATGCGCCTCTATCGCCTGTCGCAGGCGTTCGGCAACTACCAGACCGCCTCTTGCATCGGTTTCAGGCAGCAGCGCAATCATTTCTTCGCCGCCATAGCGGGCCGCCATGTCGATATCTTCACGCAGATTGCCACGAAAAATGGTTGCAACTTGCTTTAGCACTTCATCACCGATCTGATGCCCGTAAGTGTCGTTGAATTTTTTGAAATGATCGATATCAAAAAACAGAATCGAAAAGATCTTGCCGTAACGGCGGGCACGCTTGATTTCTTCGTTGAGACGGTTTTTAAAATGCCTTACCAGATTGAGTCCGGTCAGCCCGTCAGTGATCGCCAGCTTGAAAAGCTTGGTATTGTCGAGCACCAGGGCCGCCTGATTCGCCATTGTCTGCAGCAGGTCGGTATCGGCACGGCTAAAGCCCTGACCATCCTTGCGGTTAACAATATTGATAACGCCGAAGGTCACGTTCTTAACCTTCAGCGGCACACAGACCAGCTGATTTACCCGGTTTTTCTCATTGTCATACTGCTTAAAGTCCTGATGCGAATCGGGGTCGTTGATTGTCGCCATTTCGCCGCTCTGCAGAACTTTGCCAGCAATCCCCTCACCGACTCTGATATTGATATTGCGGGCAAAATTATGCACCGCAACCGTCTGGCCGGCTTCGGCATCCCAGATGCGCACACGCTGCAGTTCGAGAACTTCCTGGTTTTCGTCGATCAGCATCAGTGAGCCACGGGTGGCGCAGGCAGCCTCGATAGCCTTGTCGATAATTACATCGAGCAGCTTTTCGAGATCGAGTCCGACTTCGACCATGGTGCGACCAATTTTGTAAAGAACCCCGACTTCGAAAACCTTGCGGTCAAGCTCGATATTCTTCTGTTCGATCGTGTCGGCGCGCAGTTTAAGCTCTTCGTAGGCAGCTTTCAGTTCGCGCATCTTATCGGCCAGACTGTCGGCCATGAAATTAAAATTGTTCGCCAGCTGCCCGACCTCATCGGTGTTGTTAACGCTGATGCGCACATCGTAGCGGCCGGCGGCCAGCTCGTTTGTACCCCTGGTTACCTGCAGAATCGGCAGCGCTATGTTCTGAGAAATCATCAATGCAATGACTACCGCAACCAGAATCGTGAAAAGAAGAATCCAGTAAAGATTACGCTGAAAAGCTTCGACCAGAGCATAGACTTCCTGCTGGTCCTGCAGCAGCACCACCCGCCAGCCCAGGCCGACCACCGTCAGTATCGAGGCAAGAACCGGCTTTTTCAGACTTTTTGCAGTGGCAGAAAAAACACCATTCGAAAAGCTTCTGATCTGCTCGCCAAACAGATGCAGATCATCGGCGGCAGAAGCCTCAGGCACCGACATGACCGGTGCACCACCGGCATCGATGAGAAAAGCCCGGGTACTGTTACCCACAAGATTTTCGCTGATGATACTGGTCACCAGAAAACGATTCAGCTCTATCACCAGCAGGCCATAAGTGTTATTGCTGCGATCGTTGAGAGCCAGAGCCAGCATTGGCCCACCGCCGGCTTTAGCATCGAGCAGAACGTATTCACGAATTTTCGTTTCTGCCAGAATTCTCTCTGCATGGGGCAACTCGCCGGCAATCGAAGCGGCAGAGCCACACAGCAGCCTGCCTGCAGAATCGTAAATTCCGATTTTTTCTATGGCAAAGTAGCGCCGATCGTGTTCCTGTGCCAGCACCGCCAGCTTCTCAAGGTCGCGGTCAAGCGCCGGGTCACTGTTAACAAGCAGTTGCGCAATTTCCTGCTGATGGTTGACGAACCGCTTCAGATCGATCGCCGTTTTTCGTGCATGCGCCAGCGAATTGCTGACAATTACATTAAGAAGGCCATTTGAAGCATTCTGCAGCATCACATAACTGATATAAATCAACGGCGTCAGCGTAATGATGAGAAAGCTCACGACAAGTTTGGTTTTGATGCTGTTAATATAGGCGTGTACCCTGTTGATCAGAGTTTTTCCGCCGTTCTGGTCGGGCATATGGGTTTGTTCCTGACTTGCGACTTTGCAAAGAGTTTTATCTGATTCAGGTAGTCTACATCATGCCCGCAAACCATGCAACGCACAATCAGGCAACCCGCGGCAACCCGGCAATAAACCAGCCGGGCATCATCAGGCCAGCGATTCGCGCAAAAGACGAACGCCGATTTCTGTCAGTTCCACCAGTTTAAGATCGGGAAAAGGCTGAAGCGGGTGCCAGTCACATCGATCGGTCGAGCCCGACAGTTCGTGCCGCAGATCGCCGCCGATTATATCGGCGTGATAAATAATTCTGATGCCCTGAAAGTCTTCGTAGTCACGGTTAACTACAATAGAGTCAATACCGGCAACATTTTTTACCTTAATTTTCAGGCCGGTCTCTTCTTCGACCTCGCGAATTACAGCCTCTTCAGGGCTTTCACCAAACTCAAGTCCGCCGCCCGGCAAAGTCCAGCAGCCTTCCCATTCTGGCAGTTCCTTCGACAACCGGCAGAGCAGAACCCGCCCATTATCGTGCAGCAGAGCATAAGCAGCTATTCTTAAACGCTGTGTTTTCATAAGACTTTATAACCTCTTTCCAAAGACCAGAACACGCTCCAGACTGAATTAGCCGCAGCAGAACAGAGCAACCCGGCCGCAATAATACCAGCATGAAAATCAAACCACAAGCTGGTAAAATCGCCGCAGGCATTAAGAACCGGGGTGACAGATTTCTTACCCGGCAGCGGCAACGGGCAAACATACCAGGTTTTTCAATTATGCCCGCCAGTTACAAATTTTGATTGAATGGTTTATTATGTCCTGCTAAAATACAGAAAAATAATGCTATGAAAGACCAGCACAGGATCAAGGACAATGCTTTCCCCCGCCACAATCGCCAATAGGTGCCGACTGAAGGCTGTCTGTGCCTTCTTTTTATTACTGTTGGCATTTAACTGCGTCGTAGACGCAGCGCCTGCAGGATCTGCCGGCCTGCCGGTCATCAACATGCAGCTGAAATGGAAACACCAGTTTCAGTTTGCCGGTTATTACGCTGCGGTCGAAAAAGGCTTTTATCGAGAAGAGGGCTTCGAAGTAAATCTCTTAGAGGCTCCCGAGGCTGGCGAACCGGCCATGGAGGTCATCAACGGCCGCACTGAATTCGGTACAACCGGCCCTGACATACTGCTGCAGCGTGCCAATGGGCACCCGGTTGTCGCTCTGGCAGTCTTTTTTCAGCATTCGCCGATGGTTCTTCTCGCGCGCAAAGAGTCTGGCATCAACAGCATTCACGACCTGGCCGGCAAAAAAGTCATGGTCGAGCACGCATCCGCCGAACTTGAGGCATATTTTCAGGTTGAGCGCCTCACTCCCGATAAATACACACGCCTCGCCCACACTCACGCCCCTGACGATTTCATATCTGGCAGGGTCGACGCCATCTCGGCATACAGCAGCGACGAGCCGTTCCTGATCAGCGAATCTGGCTGTGAATACATAACCCTGAGCCCAAGGTCGGCAGGCATCGACTTTTACGGCGACCTGCTCTTTACCACGCAGCAGCAGATAGACAATAACCCCGACCGGGTAAAAGCCTTTATCAGAGCCTCAAAGCGCGGTTGGGAATACGCTCTGCAACACCCGGAAGAGATTATCGATCTGATTCTGGCAAAATATTCAAAGCGCCACAGCCGCGAACATCTGCTTTTCGAAGCACGCGAAACCCAGCGCCTCGTTTTTGCCGAAATCGTCGAAGTCGGTTACATGAACCCCGGCCGCTGGCGCTTTATCGCCGACACCTATGCCTCGCTCGGCATGATGCCCAAAGATTATTCTTTCAACGGTTTTCTCTACAACCCCGACCCGACCATTGATCTGCGGCGCGTTTACAATATCGCCATCACCCTGTTTGTTTTAATGATTCTGGGTTTCAATTTCGCGCTGTCGCACCTGGTCAAAAAGCGCACCCAGCAGCTGTCGATCGCCAAGGAAAACGCCGAAGCCGCCAACCGCGCCAAATCGCAGTTTCTCGCCAACATGAGCCATGAGCTGCGCACACCTCTTAACGGCGTTATCGGCTTCACAGAACTTCTCGTCAGTTCACCGCTCGATGCCGTGCAGCGACAATATGCCCAGAATGCCAACATTTCGGCCCATGCTCTGCTTGGAATCATCAACAATATTCTCGATTTTTCGAAAATAGAGGCGGGCAGAATCGACCTTGAAACCATCAAAACCGACCTGATAAGACTGATGGAACAGACAATCTCCATAATCAGATGTCAGGCCGAAAAAAAGAGCCTCGAACTCCTGCTCAACATCCCACCAGAAACCCCCAGATTCATTTTTTCCGACCCGGTTCGACTGGGGCAGGTTCTCATCAATCTGCTTGGCAACGCTGCCAAATTCACAGAAAAAGGCGAAATCGAGCTGCGGGTTGAATTCAAACCCGAGAATAACACCACCGGCTATTTTAACTTTTTCGTGCGCGATACCGGTATCGGTATCGAAAAGCACGACCGCGAAAACATTTTCAAGGAATTCACCCAGGCAGACAGCTCGGCCACTCGCAGATTCGGTGGCACCGGCCTCGGTCTGGCCATTTCCCGCACGCTGATTGAAAAAATGGGCGGTAAAATCGACTTTACCTCTGAACCCGGCAAGGGAAGCATGTTTTTCTTTTCGCTGAAATGCCGCTTTGAGCATGGTGAGCCCCTGGCAACGAAAGATATTGAAGGCATCAAAAAGATTCTACTCGTAGATGACAGCAAAGACAATCTGACAATACTGCGGCGCACTCTGGAGAACTGGCAGATAAGCGCTCAAACCTGCAACAGCGGGAAAGAGGCGCTCAAAAAGCTTGAAAGCGGTGAAAACTTTGATGTAATCATCATCGATTACATGATGCCTGAAATGAATGGTATCGAAACCATCAGGCAGATACGGCAGAAATATGCCGAAACCGGCAGCAGGCAGCCTTTCATTCTTCTCTACAGTTCAATCGACAATTCCATGGTTTCTGAAGAATGCAAAAGCCTCAATGTTCAGCTCAAGCTGGTGAAGCCTGTCAGAGCCGACGATCTTTTTGCCTGTCTCAGTCAGATTTCACAAACACCGACTCAAGCAGCGCAGGTGACCGCCCGCCCCGAATCTCTCACTAATGTCAAAAAATGTCCGCACGTCCTGATCGTTGAAGACGTAGCCATGAACAGGATTCTGGTCTGTGAACTCGTAAAAAAGCTTATCTCCGACGCAGTAGTTATCGAAGCCACAAATGGACGTGAAGCCATCGACCGCTTTCAACGCGATAAATTCGACCTGATTTTCATGGACATACAAATGCCGGTGCTTGACGGTTATTCGGCAAGCTGCGAAATCAGAAGAATTGAAGCTGCTTCCGCGGCGGCGAGAACTCCGATTGTCGCCCTTACCGCCAGCGCCGTCAAAGGTGAATACGAGAAATGCATTGCCGCCGGCATGGATGAATTCATCACTAAACCCGTTGACCCGCATCATTTTACCAGAATTTTCCAGACTTACCTCAAGATGTAAAAGAAAAGAACCTCCCCACAACTCAATGTTGCGGGGCGGTTTTATTTTGATTCAGATCTTATCGCAGAAAATCAGAGGCTGCCATGAACCTGCAGGAACTTAACTCTTTCGTTGAGAGAGATTTCTACCTGATAACCAAGGTCTCTGTAAGTGCCCTGACTGGCTTTGTATGATTCAACGACGGCGCGGGCGGCTTCGACTTCTTTGGCGGTTTCGATGCTGCTGATTTCGGTGGTGATGGTTTTCCAGGCTTCACCAAGGCGCTTGTTCATTTCGCCGAACATCGGGTTGGTCCAGGGCTTGGGCATACCGGGGTGCATCAGATGATTGAGATATTCACCGGCATAAGCTGCAGTATCCATGGCTTTCGACAAATTGCTGGTATTCAGAGCAAAAACCGGCAGAGTCATTACCACGAGCAGAGCCACAAGCACGAGACGCATAATTTTATTCATTTTCTTTCTCCTGATGTTTTTAGTTGGTGACCGCAGTAAAGCAAAAGCCATGCCAACCGGACAACAAGCATCAGAAAAGGGTTTTTCAGGTTGTACCCCAAAACTATGTTAATTTTTTAACAAGCCAGCCGCCGAAAACCCGTCAATCAATCACCCCCCCCAGACGGCGACCCGCACCCACAAAGCTGACACTCTAGATGCTGACCCGCAATATTTAAGTGAATTTGCCATGTGCAGACTATGCCCATCCCCGGCATTGCAACTGCCCTCGCAAATAAATCTCCACCTCACAGCTGCTCCAGACGATTCAGCCAGGACTCTGCCGCGGTCGCTACGGATCATAAACACAGAAATGCGGAGTAACCAATAATTTCAAATACAGCATACCGTATGAAGAAACTAATAGATAACTTCAAAAAAACTTGCGTTTTTATAGATTTTTATTTAATATATCTATAAATAAACCGATATTGTTAATGTAAATCTAAAAGGAGCCAGATTATGAAAACCCGCGACGACCTTTTCGACCTGCCGGTCGAAACTCTTAAACAGGGCTTCAACGAACACACTCACCACCTCGAATGCCTGGCCTGCGGCCGTGAAATCGAAAAGGGCCTGGTCTACCGCGACGGCGAGACTCTCTATGAAGCGCACCGCTTCATGCAGCTGCATATCAGCCGCTCGCATGGCTCGGTCTTCGATTTTCTGCTCGGGCTCGACAAAAAAAGCACCGGCCTGTCTGGGCATCAGACCGAGCTGCTGAAACGCTTTTATAAAGGACTTTCCGACCAGCAGATTCAACAGGAAATGCAGATAGGCAGTATTTCAACCATCCGCAACCACCGCTTCTCACTCAAAGAAAAAGAAAGGCAGGCTAAAATGTTTCTAACCCTGATGACACTCCTGCGCGAGCGCGAAAACGAAAAACCCCGCTACATTCAACCGCACGAAACCGCGACCATGGTCGATGACCGCTACAAAGTCACCGAAGATGAAAGCGAAAAGCTGCTGAAAAAGTATTTTCCCGATGGTTTGAACGGGCCGCTCAAAACCTTCGTGCTGAAAGAAAAATGCAAACTCGTTGTTCTGAGGCACATTGCGCAGCGCTTCGAGCTAAACCGCATCTACAATGAAAAAGAAGTGAACGCCATTCTTCAGGAAGTCTACAGCGACTACGTGACCATCCGTCGCTACCTGATCGAATACGGTTTTATGGACCGCAAACCCGACTGCAGCGCTTACTGGCGCAAAAGCTGACCAGACAATCGTCGACAGTCTGCAAAACAGCCTGGCCGGAAAACCGGCCAGACTTTCTTTTCAGATGCGGGCGACGGCAAGAAATACCGCGTGCAGTGAGGTTATTAAAACGACGAACACGGCCCGCGCTTTTTCTTTGCCCAGCAACGGCAGACGGTAACCGATCTGGCCGCTGTGACAAGCCGAAACGCAGTCGCCACAGAGCGTACACGACCACCCGACCTGCCGTTTCAGAATATTATCGCGTTCGAGAGCCGAATAACGGCAGACACGTCGGCACTGCATACAGGCTGTGCAGCCGGCATCGATACGCATGCGCCAGAGTGAAAGGCGACCCAGCCAGTTACCGACCAGACCAACCGGGCAGAATGCCGTACAATGTGCCATCAGACCCAGCCGCCGCGAAACCGCCAGCATGACCCCAACCCCGACCAGACCGAAAATTGCTGCCAGTAGAAGCGCCGTCGGCCAGCCAACCGCAAAATAGCGCAACATGGCGGCACAGACGACAACCAGCAATAAAATGGCATGGCGGGCCCGCGACCACCAGCCGGGCAATTCGGCCGGTTCTTGACGGGCACGGCTGCAAAAGTCATCCCAGGCGCCGATATAACAAAGATGACTGCACCAGGCAGTGCCGACCAGCAATGCCGTTATCGTAAACAGAATCGGCATGAAAAAGTCGCTGCCACGGTAAATCGGCCCGGCAACTATCAGAGCCGGCACCGGCAGATGCAGTTTGCCGGTCATCAGCAGTTTCTCAATACCAGCAAGCCCAAGAAAAAGCTGTAGAAAAAATACCAGTGAAAACAGCAGCCAGATGCGCGGTCGGAGCCGCCGCGCTGTCATTGGGTCAGCCATACGGCCGGCAAGCAGACCGGCATAAATAGACATGGCCATGATCTGCGCCCAGCCGGCGCCGGTGTAAAAGCGTTCAGCCAACAACAGCGGCAGTTTCGGAAAAACCTGCACCGGCACCAGCAGCAGCACTGTGAGAACAGATGCGGCCGGCCCGATCAGCCGGGGGCTCATGCGGTGGCTGGCTCTGCCTGCTGCTTTCCGGCCAGATAGTAGCCACCACCAAGCACAAGAGCGCCGCCAAGAAGGTTACCCAGGCCAACGACGCCCAGATTATAAAAATATCCGGCCATGGTGACTTCGGGGCCAGGGGCCGCCAGCAGACCGATAGTAAGAACCGTCATGTTGGCGATACTGTGTTCAAAACCGCTGGTAATGAAGGCAAACAAACACCACCAGATCATAATCAGCTTTGCCGTTTCTTCTTTGAGCTTCAGACTACAGAGAACCGCAAGGCAGACGAGAATATTGCACAGAAAGCCCTGAAAAAACAGACTCATAAATGGCGCCGACATTTTTGCCGCCGAAACCATACCGGCAAAGGCCCCGGTCGAACCGGCAGCGCGGCCGCCAAGATAAAACAATACCGAAACGAGAATCGCGCCGGCCCAGTTGCCGAACCACGACCAGACCCAGATACGCAGACTGTCACTCCAGGGCACTTTACCGTCGAGACTGGCCGCAGTCATTATCATATTGTTGCCGGTAAACAGTTCTGAACCGGCCATAATCACCAGACTCAGGGCAATGCCGAAGCTTACACCCATAAGAGTCTTCGTCAACGGGTCAGCACCCATCTGACCGCCAATGGTAAGAATCAGAATGATCCCAAGACCGACATAGAGACCTGCCAGCATTGACACGATAAAATATCTGAGCCTGCTGCCGTTGAGCAGCTGAACTTTGGCGAGGGCCATTGCTACCATCTTCTGAAGGGTTTCCTGATACATGCGACTCCTTATTATTACTTAAATTTTTGCGCTATCTGCCTGTGCATCATGCACGCAAACCTTTATCCATGCACCATCCCCGCGCTTGTCCCAGGAGAGAACAAGCGTGGATTTAAAGCCATCTTGATAAGATTCCCGCTTCGCGGGAACGACAAATAATCGACCTATTTGGGCGCTTTCAGATTTGCATCGTTGAGCGTGTTGTAGCCCGGCCACTGAATCGTCTTTGCCAGGCGCGCTTCAGGGTTTAGAACCACTCCCTGCAGCACTTCATCGCGAAAGACGTTGAAACCGGTGCGGTCAACGATGTAGCCGATGTGTTCCTTCGGCAGGCAGCGCAAAATGTAGCGATCGACATAGGCCATGGTATTGGCAATGACCTTCGTCACCGCTTCTTCGTTTACCCGGTCGAGAAACGGCATCGCCAAACGCGGGTTCTTCTTGCCGGTGCGGCCCATAACCAGCAGACGGTAGTATTTGCCGGGTTTGCGGGTCCAGGCTGAGGTCGGGCACGCGAGCACACACTCGCCGCAGCCGATACAGCGACGCTCATCGCGCACCACCTTGCTGCCACTCATTTCAATCGCGCCGGTAACCTTGCGCTGGCAGGCCTTTGCACAGGCTTCGCAGCCAATGCACTGGTCGTAGTCGTATTCCGGAATACAAATTGCGATAATGCCGAAATCCTGCATGTGCGCCTTGATACAATCATTCGGGCAACCGGTAATTGCAATCTTGGTATGAAAATCATGCGGGTAGACAACCGCTTCGATACGTTGCGCCAGCCCCGTCGTATCAGTGTTGGCAAACGGGCAGGTGCGGTTGCCGATACAGGCAGAAATATTGCGCATGCCGGCCGCCGGGTAACCCGCCGCCGGGTTGTCGATCTTAACGCCATGTTCGAGTTCAAGCTCTTCAATCAAAGGTCTGAGAGCTGCATTGACTTCGGCCATCTTCTCAAACGGGATGTTCGGAATCTCAAAGCCCTGGCGAGTCGTGATATGCAGGTTACCATCACCGAACTGTTCGGCGATTTTGGCAATCCGGGCAATCTGCGAGGCATTGAGATGCCCGCCCGGCACCCTGATTCTGATCGCCGTATGATTGCGGCGCTTGGTGATTCTGAAGGCGTTTTTGGTAACGGTTTTTCGGTTCAGATCGAGTGACATGGTTTACCTCTCAGTCGATAAGTGTCGCAGCGTGCGACAGGTTCATTACCGGGCCATCAACACAGATATAAGTCGAATCGATCTTGCAGTGCCCGCATTTACCAAGCCCGCATGACATCAGGCGCTCGAACGAAACCCAGACGTTGTCGACCGGTACACCCAGCAGTCTGAATTCGGCAGTAGCAAACTTCATCATCACCGGCGGCCCAACAACGATAACCTGATAATTATCAGGCAAATCCAGCTTCAGCCGGCGAATATGTTCGGTCACCAGACCGGTATCACCGGTCCAGCCTTCCTGGGGTTTATCGATCGTCAGAGTCATGTCGCATTTCTGTTTCCAGGCCTGAATATCTTCGGTAAACAATATGCTTTCTTTTGATTTGAAGCCGGTAATCAGCTTCAGTGACTTAACCGGCAGCGTGCCGGCAACGATCTGGCTGATCAGCGGCCGCACCGGCGCCACGCCGGAGCCACCCGCAACGATTATCAGGTCGCTGTTGGCCAGCTTCTCGACCGGAAACCCGTGCCCGTAAGGTCCTCGAATAAACAGATTCTCGCCAACCCTGAGGTTCTGGATCGCTCCGGTCAGACGCCCGACCGCGCGAATTGTGAACTGCAGCCAGTTTTTGCCATAATTACTGATCGAAATCGGCGCTTCGCCAATCTTCGGCAGTGACACCTGAAAAAACTGCCCCGGTACCATGTCGAGACTCGCATCGACCGTCATCGTGAATTCAACGTCGCTTTCACTGACAATCTTCGTGATTTTCACCGGAAAAGGCTGATAGGGATTACCGCTCATTTGTCGCTGCCCCCTTTGAGAGTTCGGCTGAGCTTGTTTATGCAGCTCGAAAACGAGATATATTCTGGGCAGACGTCGTCGCAGCGACCGCAGCCGACGCACATGTCGAACCCGAAGCGCTTTCTGAAATCATAAATCTTGTGAAAAGTCTTGAAACGCATGCGTTCGCCCTTGTTCTTGCGAAACGAGTGCCCGCCGGCCATGTCGGAAAAGCCATCGAGGTGACAGCCATCCCAGACGCGCCGCCGCTCACCGCACTGCCGACTGTCGGCATAAAAAAGATCGACGGTGCTGAAGCAGCTGCAGGTCACACACGAAGTGTTGCAGCGCCCGCAGGCAATACAGCGGCTGTCGTATTCTTCCCACATTTTGTGATTGAACATTTCGGCCGGCATCGTCTCGACGGTCGGCAGTTCGACCTGCTTGTCATTACCGCTGACAAATTCAGGGGAAAAGCTGCCGGCGCGGCCCTTCTGCCCGAACAGACCTGCGTAGCGATGATCTTTGACCTGCGCCGCAACCCGGTCGCCGGCAAAGCGCAGCGCCACTTCGTAGTTGTCGGTAGTGTTCGATTTCATGCTGACGCAGAAACAATTCTCGAATGATTCACGACATTCGATCATGAAAAAATGCAGACGCTGGCGCCGCCGCTGGTAATAAGGGTCAGCCTGGTCCCCGTTTTCGAGAAACATTTTGTCGAGGCGGGCAATGCCGTTGATATCACATGGCCGCAGCAGCACGATGATTTCGCCGTTCTCTTTAAGCTGCGGCTGACTGAATTCGTGATCGTTAAAATGAAAAATCGTTTCATCGGCCGGAAAAACCAGCGATTTTGGCGACAGGCTGCTCTTCTCGGCCAGCTCGAGCTCGTCCAATGACGCCAGTGGCGCATATCTGATCAGGTCGGTATCAGAAAAACGCCCGCGCCCGGCGAATCGCTTCGGGCCATAAATCTGATAAGTCTTCTGCAGCTCGGCAAAGACGGCGGCAAATTCTTTCCGCGAATAATCGTATGCTGACATCTGCTGCTCCCTTAACGGTTTCTGGCGCGCCAGGCAGTCAGAGCATCGCTCAGTGCCTTGAAATGACCGACTTCTTCACCAATCAGGCGGTCAAGATCGGGTACCGATTTTTCGTTCAAAAGGCTGTATTTCACCGAGGTGTAGAAAAACACCGAATTTTTCTCGATCAGCATGGCTTTTTCGAGTATTTCGGGGTAGGTATCGCCTTCTTCGATCTGGCATTCAGTCGATATGATACGGTCTGACGTCAGGGCCTGCAGGTAGGCGTCTGACTCTTCGTCAACTTCTGGCTGCCGCTCGTCGGAGCCCTTTTCGAATTCGGCAAGAATGTCGCTGAAATGCTTCGCATGACCAGCTTCCATTTCGGCCAGCTGTGTCAGCAGGTTCATTTCGCTGCCTGATGCCATTTTGGCAGCATCTGCATAGAATCTGGCGCCGCGCATTTCAAGCTTAACAGCCGCCATCAACACGTCAAAGGTATTCAGTTTAATCTGCATTCCTTACCCCCCGTTGTGAATCTCTTCACTATTATGACACCCTTTTAGTATTCTTTCAACAATTAAATTTAAAAAACTATTTTTAAAAAGTTGCAGTATAATTTGCATATTCAGAAGGAGAAATTCCATGAAAAAACTTGCACTTATGTTTTTAATAGTATTTTTGGGCTCCTGCTTTTCTCTTCTGGCAGCTACACCGTTCACAGAAGACGCGGTGAAACCAGATGATTCAACCAACGTCGCCACCGGTGACAAAAGCACCAAAGTCGACGACAAATTCCCGGTTGCCGGTACAATCGAAGCCGGCAGTCGCCTGCGCCTGCGCTCCTGGCCATGGGGCGTCGTTCTTGGCCTCTTCGAACCCGGCAGCTCAGTAACCGTTACCGGCGTTTCCGGTGAATTTTACCAGGTCGAAATCAATGGGCAGAAGGGCTACATGCACAAGAACTATATCTCGATCCCCGGCGCCCCCGCCTCCCAGGCAGAACCATACTACCCCGGCGACACCCGCAATGGCGGCCACCTGTCAATGAACGAAGGCAAAACTGCCTCCGAAGAAGGTGCAAAAAATAAATCCAGCTCAAGCTCAAGCTCAAGCAACTCTTCGAGCTCAAGCTCAGCCGCTGACACCGGTGCCATCTCAGCCTACAAGGGTGGCAAACTTTCACCCGCAGAATTCTCAAGAGTCTTCGGCCCGGTCGCCCGCGAAAATATGCGCAGAACCGGCGTGCCCGCTTCCGTAACCCTGGCTCAGGCAGCCCTCGAAACCGGCTGGGGCTCTTCAAGCATCGGCGATGCAAAAAACATGTTCGGTATCAAGGGCACTGGCCCCGCCGGTTCGATCAGAGTTTCGACGCAGGAATTCGTTAACGGCCGCATGATCACCATTCAGGATAATTTCCGCAAATACCACAGCTGGCAGGAATCGTTCGACGACCACGCCAAGCTGCTGCAGAACTCGCGCTATGGCTATGCACTGCAGTATAAGAACAACCCCGACCGCTACGCTCAGGAAATCCATAAGGCCGGCTATGCCACCGACCCGAACTACGCTTCAAAGCTGATTGGCATCATGAAAGCCAACAACTTCTACCAGTGGGATGTTAAATAACGAGGTAAATCAATGAAACGCATACTTCTCTCTTCTCTTTTCGCAGCCGCCATGATGTACACCGCACCGGTGTTTGCCGACCTCGAAGTGCCCGGCGAAACCAACCCGGTTCTTTCTGAAAACTCAATCGTTCTCAACGAAGCCAAACTCAGCGTGATCAAACGCATCGACCAGGGAACCGTCACCCTGAAAGTGCTCGGCGTCGACGGCAAAGAAATGTGGGCCTCGCTGCCCCTCGGCGAACAGGAAAAACTGTTCATCATCGACGGCGCTGCCAGCCCGCTCAGTGTCAAAGACCTGACCGGTGACGGCGTGCCCGAAATCATTACTGCCGCCATGACCGGCCCCGAAACCAGCGCTCTCTACGTATTCAAATACGATGCCGCAGGCAAAAAGTTCGTCGGCATGAATTTTAAATACGAAAAAGAACAGCTGAGCCGCGATTTCATGGTTTCA
>Ga0116194_1000438_pt1 | contig 37207 bp, 27 predicted proteins | sample AD_SCU001_MetaG_FD_89887 | JGI IMG/M metagenome (GOLD analysis project Ga0116194, IMG submission 89887) | Active sludge microbial communities of municipal wastewater-treating anaerobic digesters from China - AD_SCU001_MetaG | ecosystem: Engineered > Bioreactor > Anaerobic > Digestate | place...
CCAGACCGGCGGCAAACCGGCGGCAGAAGCAAAGCCCGCCACCAGACCAGCGGCTCCGCCCCCCACAGATGTTTTTGAAGACGATGACACGCCGCTGCCGCCTATGCGGCCGCAAACCCCGCCCAAAGACGCCAAGGGGGGCAAAGACCTTTTTGCTTCTCTGTTTTCAGATGGCGACCTGAATCTTGGCTTGCCCGCAAACCAGGGTTCTGGCCAGAACAAGAACCCCTTTGGCAACCTCGACCTGGAACTGGATGTTCTCGAAGTTTTCCCCAATGACGACGCCCCGACCCTGGCGCCTTCTCCAGCTCCTGGCAAGAAGCCGCCAGCACCAGCGAAACCTGCTCCTGCTGACGACAACCCCTTCAACCTCGATAACATCATCGACCTCGACAGTCCGGTTGAAGAAAAGTCGCCATCGAAGAAGAAAGGTATTAAAGACCCTCTCGACCTTGATGACTTTGACATCAGCAAATTTAAACTTTAAGGAGCGTGTTGCGTCATGAAGTTCATTCACCCTGTTTTCATGCTTTTTGTGCTGTCTTACCTGTTCAAGATCCATCATCTTGGCAAACAGGCACTGGCGGTTAACCCGAAATCTCCAGATGCCGATCAGCGCGGAGTTTTTCTCGCAGAGCACAAAAAGGTCAGCAAAATTGCTGCGATTCTTTTTGCCATCGGCCTTATCGGCGGCATTTTCGGAGTTGTTCAGTTTCTGCAGGTCAACACCATTTTCATGAAAACCTATGGGCACGGCTTTGTTGGCGCCATTCTGCTCGGCCTGATGCTTGCCAATATCTTTGTCGGGAACTCGATCAAAACCCTGGTCAAGGAAAAATCGCGCGACAATCTGCGGCGGTTCCATTTCAGCCTTTTCTACTTTACTCTGGCCTGCTCGGCTTATTCGCTTATTTCAGGGCTGGTTGTGCTGTTCAAGGGCCCAATGAGCTGACTTCCAGAAAAATTCGTCAGAATTCCACGCCTGCCTTTGCATTGCCGGGGCAGGCGTGTTAGTTTTAGGCATATCTGAAGCAAGAGGTGGTTTATGAGTCGGCAGACCTTCGTCAAAATCGGAAAACTGGTTTCACTGTCCCTGATCATTTCGGGGCACGGCTTGATCAACACAGAACCGGCAGCAGCAGCCACCCGCCGGCCAAAAGTAAAACTGCAGCAGCCAAAGCAGGAAATCAGTGAAGCTTATTACGACAAAGCATGGCGAACCTGGCAGATCGGTTCTAAAAAAGAAAAAGAAGAAGTCATCAAGTCGCTGCGCTCGATCGTCAGAAAATCGCCCGAAGAATTCATGGCCCACTACTACCTCGGAATAATGGTTTCCGAAGAAGGCTCGCCCACCCAGGCTCTGCGCCACCTCGAAACCGCGCTGGTCGGTTTCCCTAAATCTGCAGACATACATGTGCGCATGGGCACCCTGCTCGACAGCAGCAAAAAAAGCGACCAGGCAGTCGAGCATTACCGCAAAGCACTTGAGCTCGAACCGGCCAATGCAAAAGCCCTGTCGCGCCTCGGCATTTATGAACTTGAAAACAGTAATCTCGACAAGGCCTACGATCTGCTTTACAAAGCAAGACAGGTGCAGCCAGATAACCCTGATACGCTGAGGGGGCTGGGCTCGATTCTCGTCGAGAAGAACAACCCGAAAGAGGCGTTGCCAATTCTTGAGCAGGCACTGCTTTTTGACCAGAAACATGCCGAAACGCACTGGCTGCTCGCGAGAGCTTATGAGCAGGCTGGTCAACCTGAAAAAGCGGCCGAATATTTTGCTCTGGCGAAGAAGCTCGGCCGCCGTGACCCCGAGATGAAGGAGCTGATCGGCTACGATATGGCCAGAAGTCTGGTCAAAGCTGGCAAGATGCAGGAAGCTGAAGCGGAATACAAAAAGGAAATCAAAAAGAATTCCGACGCAGCCACCGGGCATTATGAGCTGGCCCAGATTTACCTTGATACCGGTCGGGAGAACGAAGCGATCGCCTCATACAACGAAGCATACAAGGCCAATAAAAAGCTTGGTGACGGCATGCTGAAGGCCTCAGACATCTATCTGCACCGCGAAGAGTATGACAAGGCCGAAGAGATACTCAAACAGCTGAAAAAAGACCCAGAATATAAAGACAAAGCAGAAATGGGGCTTGAAGAGATTAAACAAACCCGCGAAAAGCAGGAAAAGCTGCGACTCGAAGCTGAAATGGCCGACCGCAAAATGGACGATGCCGGAGTCGAAGCTAATTTTCTGCAGATGCTAAGCCTGAACAAAGATGACGCAAGCGCTCTTGAAGGTCTCGTCGAGTTTTACAAAGAACGCGGTTATTACGAAAAGGCACTGTACTGGTTCAAGCGCTTCAATAAAGTGCGACCAACTTCTGATGCAAACCGCAAAATGATCGAAAAAGACCTTAAAGACCGCAACGATCAGGATAATTTCAGCCTCTTTGGTCGCAAGCTCGTTACCAAAGACTATAAAGATAACAAGGTCCTCGATAATTCGCCGATTTCGGGCAACGATCTGACAAATAAATACACCGGCGAACACACTGTCTGGCTCAAGGCTCTGCCGTTGAAAGATTCGGTAATTCCAGATGACAATCTTATGCAGCTTGCTTTCAATGGTGAAAACGACCGGCTTAAAGAGCTGGCGTTTCTGATTTTGATGACCCGCACCGAGTATAAAAAAGACCGCCGGCTGCATGAAGGCCTGATGGAATTCTACGCCGAACGCGGCCGTATCGAAGATGCGGTTAAATGCATCAACACCCTCAAATCGCTTGGTTATTTTACCGCCGCCGAAGCCACGGAAAAGCGTGGCAAACTGCGCGGCAAATAAAAAACTGCGGCTTACAGCAAAAAAGTCCTTGCAAATTGTTGATTTTTGCTAAAACTATTAGCCTAAGTTGTCGAAAGTTGAAAGTAACGATTTAGACGATCAGCTCTCAGCCTGTCTAAAAGGAGTTATATGATGAAACGCGGTTTCTCGTTAATTGAATTATTGGTGGTTGTCGCCATCATCGCCATTCTGGTCGGTGTTGCGACGCCATACTACGCAGACTATGTCCGCGAGAGCAAGAGAGCCAAAGCTCTGCAGGACCTCGACGTTCTCAAACAGGCAGTCGTTCTCTACAATTCCCAGGAAGATTTTCCTTACCTTGGCGTCCTGTCGACCGACACGTCTTTGCTGGACCCGGTTCCAGTTCCCGGCGAAAATGATTTCAATGGTCTTCAGGGTCGTTACTTGACCTATATTCCGGTCGACCCATGGGGTAAAAACTACAAGCTAGACCCCTACGCCTGCTTCGTTTACAGCGAAGGCCCGACCAGTAATGACTCAGACGACATTCGTGATTACTACATCAAAGATCTGGCACTCGTAAGGGTTGAGTGGGAAGATAGTGACAACGACCGCACAATGAATTCTAATGACTTGATATATTTTCATTTTAACAAGCCTCTTTGCTGCGATTCCCTCGAATTCTCAGATTTCCAGATTTATGAAAATAACGAACTTGCCTCTAGTAACATAAGACTTGGAATAGCACAAGCAACGGCATATTCTTCTGAAACAAATGCGTCATCAGCAGTCCTGATTACAACTGTTGACGATACTAATAGTGTTAAACTTGGCGTTCATTCTCTCTGTCTTGATGGCAGACTCGATGTTCTGAGAAAATACAAAGAAGTTCGTATTGACCGCAAGACCTCTACTGATAAGAATGTCGCAACAATCGTTGACAAAAACCTTCTCGGTACTCCGCTTCGCTATGCTATCAGAACCAACCCGATAAAAATCACTCCGAAATGATCTGACTTAAACCGCGTTTAAAAGCCGGCTGACGCTTACGTCAGCCGGCTTTTTTCATTTACTTTAAACCAGATTCAGCGCAGCTTTTTAAAGACACTTCGGGCAGCGGCCAAAGTGCGGTCGATATCGGCTTCTGTGTGAGCAATCGAGACAAAGGCGGCCTCGAACTGTGAGGGGGCAAGATAGATACCTTCGGCGAGCATCTCTCTAAACCAGCGGGCAAACAGCTGCGTGTCTGACTTTTTCGCCGAATCGTAATCAGTAACCGGTTCGGCGGCAAAAAACATTGTCAGCATCGAACCAAACCGGTTGCCGGTAACTTTGATGCCGGCTTCAGCTGCGGCCGCAGCCAAACCCTTGTCGAGCTTTTCAGATCTGGCAAGCAGGCGCTGGTAAAAACCATCATCGGCTTTTATTTTTCTGAGAGTGGCTGTACCGGCAGCAACAGCAACCGGGTTGCCGGAAAGAGTTCCGGCCTGATAGACCGGCCCTTCGGGGGCGACACTGCTCATTACATCGGCCCGCCCGCCGTAAACTGCCAGCGGCATGCCGCCGCCAACGACCTTGCCAAGACAGGTCAGGTCGGGCTTAACGCCAGACAGTTTACTGACGCCGCCAAAGCAGCCTCTGAAACCGGTCATGACTTCGTCAAAAATCAACAGGGCGCCATTATCGGCGCACAGCTTCTGCAGCTTTTCGAGATAACCGGCGGCCGGGTTGACGACTCCCATATTGCCGCAGACCGGTTCAATAATCAGACCAGCGATCTGGCCGGGGTGTTTTTTAAAGCAGGCTTCGACCGCAGCAGCATCATTGAACGGCACCACCAGGGTATTTCGCGCAATATCTTCAGGGATACCCGGGCAACCGGGTATTGCGAGCGTGGCGACACCAGAACCGGCGTTGACCAGCAAAGAATCAGCATGGCCATGATAGGCACCATCGCACTTGATGATCAGCGGGCGACCGGTAAAACCGCGGGCAAGTCGCACGGCCGACATGGTCGCTTCGGTACCGCTGCTGACAAAACGCATGCGCTCGATTACCGGAAAAGCCTCGCGGATCAGACTGGCAAGAACCGTTTCACCCTCGGTTGGCGCCCCAAAGCTCAGGCCGTCAGCAGCTGTATGGCAGACAGCTTCTACGACGTCGGAGTCGGCATGCCCAAGAATCATCGGGCCCCATGAGCCCACATAATCGATATAGTCGCGGCCCTCGATATCAAAAACACGACTGCCGGCAGCCCGGCTGATAAAAATCGGGTTACCGCCGACAGATTTGAAGGCACGCACCGGGCTGTTAACCCCGCCCGGAAAAACCTTTACAGCTGCTTCCAGGGCTTTACTGTTCACGGCTGTGTTTCCTCGAAATAGCGCATCGAAGTCTTTTTCAGCTCTTTTTCGGTCTTGAAAATCTTGAAACCGTTGAACTTGAAACGCTCGCTGATGCCGGCAACGATATTGCGCAGCTCTTCTTCAGATCTGGCATGAATCATGGTAAAAAGGTTGTAATGCCAGCCGGGTGGGCACTCCCGCTCGTAACAATGCGAAATTTCACGCATTTCGGCCAGGGCGGTACCGATTTCGTCGATGTTCTCTTCGGCGACATCCCAGGCAACCAGAGCGTTCGAGGCGTGGCCAATCTGCTCCGGCCTGATGGCAGCGCCGATTCTTCTGATAATACCTTCATCACGGCATTTACTGATTATTTCAATGACTTCTTCTTCTGTGCAGCCAACTTTGTTGGCAATTCTCTTGAACGGGCGTGTTTCGAGCTTGAAACCATCCTGAAGTTCACACAGAATCTGACGGGTTTTACTGTCCATTACTGTCTCCTAGTCAAGATCAACCTTTACCTTGAACAGCTTCTTCGAAGCGAATATCAGAATATCTTTGACGCCGGTCTTCTGCCTGATTTCGGCAAAAATCTGTTCGCGGCGTTCCTCTGAGGGCGCAATGACCGTAAACCAGATATTGGGGCTGCCTTCGCGCAGATAATTATGGGTAATTTCAGAATAACCGTTGATTACTGCGGCAATGGCATCGACCCGGTCGGCCGGCGCATCGATCGCGGCCAGGCAGCCTTTATAGCCAAGTTTTCGGCTGTCGAAGAAAGGCCCCAGGTAGCGTATAGCGCCGCTCTCATACATTCTGGCAATTCTTGATATGACTGAAACTTCGTCCATCCAGAGTTTGTCACCAATTACTCTGTATGGCTCAGATTCCAGCGGAAAACGGCCCTGAAGCATCTGCAGTATTTCGCGGTCTTTATCGTCCATCAGGCTTGTCCTTCCTTGATCATACAGTGATAGCCAGTACTGCCATCGAGTCTGGGGGTTATAACAATATACTCAGGTTTTGTCTCTTTGACCAGCAGAAAACTTACAATTCGGGTCGGTAGCCATATAACTGCCATGCACCGCATGCGCACGGGCCCGACAGCCGCCACAAATGCGATTAAAGCGGCAAAGACCACACACACCTTCGAGTTTCTCGGGTGTACGCATATTCTTCAATTCGACACTGCCCTGATAAATTTCTTTCAGAGGCGTTTTTCTAATGTTGCCAACTACCATATCGAAATAACCGCAGGGTTTGACCTCACCGCACCAGCTGACAAAAACGAAACCATTGCCGGCCATGCAGCTGCGCCCGCGACTGCCCGGCTCACGCCCCATTTCGGCGCGAATCTGCGCATACTGCGGCGCACAGGTAACCTTAACCGGAATCTGCCAGGCATCAGAGTTTTCTGCTACATACTTCAGAACCCGCTCGATTTCATGCGGCGGCAGCTCCACTTCAGAACCGCCATCCGCTGCCCTGCCGGTCGGCACGATAAAGAACAGGTGCCAGGCAGCAGCTCCTAAGGCAACAACCCAGTCTTTTATCTCTTCGAGTCTGCTCGAATTCGTGGGCAGAACGGTCGTATTGATCTGAAAAGACATACCGTGCGCCTTTATCCGGGAAAAGGCCCGCAGAGCTTCCTGATAAGTTCCGGGTATTCTGACAAAGGCATCGTGATCAGCCTCATCGGAAGAATGCATGCTGAAACTGAAGTGCTTTATCCCGGCTTTTGCAAGACTTTCAAGCCTGGCATCAGTTAACAGTCGGCCATCATTGCATGACACTACCGGCCTATGCCCCATTTCAACCGCTTTAGCGGCAATCTCTTCAAGATCTTCACGCAGCAATGGCTCGCCACCGCTGAGAATTATCAGAGCCGGCCCCATTTCGGCCGCAGATTTCAGCATGGCGACAGCCTCTTCTGTTGTCAGTTCGTCGGGATCACGAAAATCGACGGCGGCGGCACGGCAATGCGGGCAGGCCAGCGGGCAGGCGCGCGTGGTTTCCCAGGCAAGGACTCTGAGACTGTTTTGATCAATATTTCCGGGGTGGCGGGCAGCGTGCGGGTGCGTCATTTTTTTTCCTCTTTGAGCCATTGAGCAACCTGTGGCGCAAAATAGGTGAGAATCAGATCGGCACCGGCACGGCGCATCGCAATCAGCGATTCAAGCGCCACCAGCCTCTCGTCAACCCAGCCTTTTTCGGCAGCTGCCTTAATCATCGAATATTCGCCAGAAACCTGATAAACGGCGAGAGGGCACGAAAACTGGCGGCGCGCTTCGGCCAGAATGTCGAGGTAGGCAATTCCGGGTTTAACCATGAGAATGTCGGCGCCCTCTTCAAGGTCGAGCTGCAGCTCGGTCATCGCGTCTCTGCCAACCGCAAAATCCATCTGATAGCCACGTCGGTCACCCTTGCCAGGCGCCGAACCGGCCGCTTCTCTGAATGGCCCGTAAAAAGATGACGCATATTTCGCTGAATAGGCCATAATCGGAACCTGGCTGAATCCTTCGGCATCGAGAAGCCTTCTTATCGCGCCAACCCGGCCATCCATCATGTCTGAAGGCGCGACCATGTCGGCGCCGGCCTTAACGTGGGCAAGTGCCATGTTTGCCAGCAGTGCCAGCGAAGAGTCATTGTCGACACAGCCACAGGCACCGAGAACCCCGCAATGGCCATGCGTAGTGTAAGCGCAGAGACAGACATCGGTGATAATATAGGCTTCGGAGCAATGCTGCCTGATATTTCTGATTGCCTCGCAGACAACACTATCAGGCCTGGCGGCACAGCTTCCGTCGGGGTTTTTAGCCGAAGGCACACCAAAAAGAATGAACGCCTCGACGCCATTTTTCATCGCCGCGGCGACCGGCTCATGAATTCTGCTGACCGGCCAGTGCATCTGCCCTGGCATGGCCGCAATTTCGCGTGGTTTTTCGAGGTCTTCGACGACAAAGAGCGGGTAAATGAGCTGCTGTGGCTCGACACTGATCTGGCGGATCATTTTCCGCAGGCGACTGTCCTGGCGAAGCCGCCGTGGGCGCTGAACTGGAAAACTCATATGCTGCTCCGGGTTATTGGTTTTGCAGCAGTGTACCACGCCCAAACCGGCGCTTCAAGCAACCGCGATTAAATATAAAATCCCCGTCCCACAGCTTCTATAAGCGGGGTCCAGGCATTCTTACATATTTTTATCGATATCTGGCGAAATTAAAACAGACCTTAAAACTCAACCGCTGTTCACAGGTGGTCATCTGTGTTCATCTGCGACCAAAAATATAAACAGCGCCGACAAGCCATTTCAGGTTTGTTTATGCTGCATTCAATAAAACCCGGCAAAACCAGATCGGGTCGACACAAATTCAGGAAATCTCTGTTATTCTTCTAGATCGAGAACCTCGCTGTCGTAGCGCATCATCGGCAGCAGATCAGAGGAATCGCCGGTATCAGAAACCGACTCAAATTTAAGCATTTCTATTTCAGGCTCGCCGCCAGAACTGAGGTTATCATAGCTCATCTGCATTCCGTGTTCTGATTCATCTGGCAGCGGCCCGGTATCGTCTTCTTCAAAACTGTCAGTTTCTGATCCCTGCGCCATCAGGCTGCCGGCACTCTGGTTCTCGCCACTTTCACCAAAGAAAAAATCAGAGCCAAGCTCCTTGGTCAAAATGTTCATTTCCGGCTGCATCAGACCTGTTTCATCGTCCGAAAAGCTGTTTTCACTGAAAAGAACCTGAGTTGTTCCGCTTTTAGGCGCAACTGGCTTTTTAGCGGCACGGTTACCGGTATTGAGGGCAATGAAACCGTCGAGACCGCTAGCGTTTGCTGCCCTGGCAGAAGGCTTTGCGCCGCCGATAAGCAAATCGTCGCTATTCGGCAGACCAGACCTTGAATTCGCACGGGAATCACCATTTCCGGCAGAGGCAGTTTGCGAAACACTTCCGCCAGTGTTTCCGAGCAGGAACAGCGGCAATTTCTGACTGCTGGCTCTTTGAGCATTTCTCGATGCGTATTCGTCGCGACTCTCAAAGTTAACCGCCGGCGGCAGATTTCTGGCGTTGGGCCGCGAAGCCTTCGCCATTTCAGTGCGCATCAGAGAAATATCTTCTTTAACCCGCAAAAACAGCCCGCTGACCTGGTTTCTCGCGTAAGTCGAAATCTGCTCGGGCGCCTTTTCAACACCTGCCTGACTCTGATATTTCAGACTTTCACCGGCTTTGGCAAGGAAACCACTGATCAGATGAGTAAACTGCTGAGCAGTGTTACGAACCTGAGAATCGCCTATGGTAACTGTATTCTCGGTGCCTTTGATCGAATTGGCCAGCGATGTAAGCTGCACGAAGATTTTTTCACGCGATGGCGCCGGCAGATTGATCAGAGGAAACTGCTTCACTGCAAAGTGATCAGAAAAACGCAGAGTTTCGCGAACCGTCTTTTTAATGTTTTCAAGCCCGGATGAAATCAGTTCGTTGCTGCTCTGAATATTGAGCAGCAGACCTTTGAAAGCTTCAGCGTTCGACTGGGTCATGCGCATGAGCTGTTTCGACATCTGAACCATCATATCCAGCCCTGGTGTAGAGAGAGAGGGTATCAATTCGAGTGTTTCGTAGGCTGACTGGGCCAGTTGAATGGTTCGTTCCGCACCGGCCATGTATTTTTTTACAAGCAACGACTGACTGAGATTGGCAGCCCCGACTTTATCAACAGTCTTATCAAGCTGATCGAGTGTCTCCTGACCCGGAGCCGTAACTATGCGGTTGAGGTCCTGAATCCCCTGCCCCAGCCCATCGTTCACCGTCAGAATTTCTTTTACGGCCAGAGCTGAATTTTTGATAGCTTCTTTAAAAAGCTGGGTATCGATGACAAAAAGTTTTTGCAGAATGTCGCGAACGGCAGCGTCATTGTAGCGGCTGCTGATCGCCCGACAGGCGCTTTCCAGTTTGCTTCGCGAGTTGCCGAAATGCGACTGGGCGAATTGATAAGAATCGAGATTGCTGCCGGTCAGGCCCTTCTGCTCAAGTCCGGTGAGCTGAACTACCTGCTGATCAGCGGAAACCCGGGCTTTTGTCTGCCTGGGCCGCGATACTTTTGTATTTGAATTCAGCCAGTCAAGCGCGCTGGCCTCGGCTCCCGAGGCGAAGGCTGCAGCAAAAAACGCCGCCAGCAGCGTGGCTCGAATTTCTGATGATGATTGCGGACGCGAACTGAACAAGCAACCGGACATATTGCCTCCTGTTTTCCGACACCTTTTTTAGATATATCGGCAGAAACAGAAGATTTATGCAGCGCCCTGCACAAATTCACAACAGCGGTAAAGAAAAGTCAGGAAATTTTGCGAACCATGAGTGGTCGGCCGGCTTCGTCGGTCGTTTCAGTGAAACCAAGTCGAATAAGGTAGCGACGATGAGCCTCTACTCCGGTTTCAACCTCGAGCAGACAAATCTGGCGGTCGCGAAACAGGTAGGATTTTCTTTCATAAAGATAGGCGCCAAACTGAAAATCTCTGAATTCGGGTACGATGTAATCCATCACAATTCTGGCACGGCCCTCACCGGCCATCCGCAGTGAAAAAATACCGACCGGAATCATATTGCGAAAAAGAACCGAGGTCTCACTGCGCTCCAGCTCTTCAAAACTTACATCCGGAAAAAAGCTGCGAATATCGTCTTCGTAGAAGCCGTAGAATTTTTTGAAGTAATTGTGACCGATGCTGGCGAGCGAATCGAGCGAAAAACTGGCGCTGCTGCGCGAATAATCGATGAGATACCAGACATTCATCAGGCAAATGTAGGCATTGACGACAAAAATCGGCCAGGCACCGATCAAATAACCATAAATCGAAAAGAACAGACTGCCAACGAGGTTTATCCAGCGAAGCTTCCAGAGCGATTTCATACTCAGCGAAACAGCGACCAGCAATGAACCGAGATAACCAACCATTTCAACGTAATTCATCAGAATTTCTCCTGCGATATTGCCAGAAAACAAAAGAGTCACCAGTTAAGCTCTCTCTGGTGACTCTTTGAACGGATCGGACGGGACTCGAACCCGCGGCCTCCGCCGTGACAGGGCGGCGTTCTAAACCAAACTGAACTACCGATCCATATGTAAAAGGCATGCACTACGGCATACCTGTTGGGGAAAGCTCTTATAGCGAACTTTCACAAAGGCGGCAATCGGATTTGAACCGATGAATAAAGGTTTTGCAGACCTTCGCCTTACCACTTGGCTATGCCGCCGGGCAAAACAAATGGCCAGGGTCGGAATCGAACCAACGACACACGGATTTTCAGTCCGTTGCTCTACCGACTGAGCTACCTGGCCTTAAAACTGAGAACGGATCGGACGGGACTCGAACCCGCGGCCTCCGCCGTGACAGGGCGGCGTTCTAAACCAAACTGAACTACCGATCCATTGCGGTGGGCGGTGACGGGTTCGAACCGCCGACCACCTGGGTGTAAACCAGGAGCTCTTCCAACTGAGCTAACCGCCCTTGTCGCGATGACAAAATGATGTTATCATTAACGTGCCCTGCTGTCAACAAAAAAAACTGATTTTTTTTGCAAATCCGACAGGAATTAGAAAGTGACAACCTTTTGTACCTGATTTATCGCCTCAAGAAGATCGAAATGATTCGCCAGCTTGCCGGCACGCATTGAATTCTTCAGGTTAAGTTTATCGAGAGCATGCCCGGCCACCAGAACCCTTACGCCAAGACGCTCGATTTTGTTTATGGTCGGCAACAGCGGACTGCCCTCAACGCAAGCCTTGACCGCATTATTCCAGAAAACCAGAGTCCGCGGCACCAGCTCACTCTCTGAAAGTGTCACGAGGATGTCGCGAAACGAACTTTTGCCAAGTTCATCGTTCTCGCCAATGTACAGGCGCGTGAACATCATCAGATAATTTGAAATTTTGGCTGAGGGTACCCAGACCCGTTTTTCAAAATAGACGCCTTCAAAATAGCTGTGATCAAGTTCGCTTCGCTGACTCAGAGTGTTGTTCCTTTTTTCGAATGATCGGTTGCCGCATTTATTATACCGCATTTTTTCCCGTGATTCCATTGTGTTGCCCGAAAAATAATTAAAACACTAATGCTTGACACACTATGGTCACTGTGCTAATGTCATGGCATACAGGGTGATGTCAGTACATGGTACAGGAAGTCGCCTGCTGCAATGTAGATTTCAAGACGCCCTTCATGGATTCGCGAAAGGAGACTTGCTTAAAATGATGAAACGTATCTCTGTTTTTCTGACCGTTCTGCTTCTTGTATCTGTGGCTTTTTCCGCCGCTGCCCAGGAAAAGGTGCTTCTTGAGTATAACCCCGCACCTGGCACCACCGCCAAATACAAGATGAACATTCGTGGCAACACCATCGTTACCGCCTACAAAAGAGCCCAGAGAACCAATCTCGAAACTGCCATGACCATCGAACAGAAGGTTACCGGCGTTGACAAAGACGGCAACATCGACATGGCCACCACTATCCTCGATGGCACCATCACTGTTAACAACACCCCGACCGTTCTGCCGAACCTCGGCCAGATCATCAGCGTGAAGATGGCCAAAGACGGCGAAATCATCTCTTCAACCGGCATGGATCAGCAGGGTGGTAACTTCAACCAGATGCAGATCAAATTCCCGAAAGAACAGGTCGGCGTTGGTTCATCATGGACCTCAAACATTGCCCCGAACCCCCAGCTCCCGATTCCGATGAATGTTAAATACACCGTCATGGGCTTCGAAAAAGTCGGCGGCGAAGAATGTGTTAAACTTCAGTCAGAAGTAAGCAGCGCTCAGGGTTCAGCCGGCAGCATCAACCTCGATGTTAAAGCCAACGGCAACATCTGGTTCGCCTACAAAAAAGGTATCATGATCAAAAACGAAGTAACTTCGAACATGGTTATGATGATGGAAAATGACCTCGGTGGCGGCAAAAAAGAAACCATCGAAACCCGCATGAATCTCAGCCTGACCATGGGCATCGTAAAATAATTTCGGTGTACCTTGACGCTATCGCAAACGATTCTTATAATCAGAAACAGATTAGTAACAGGTCTTTGAAAAACCTAAACGGAATCCAGTAGCGAAGCGAATAAACGGCACAGATTATCTCTGCTGCCGGTACTAGAAACGAAACTGGAGCTCCGCTTTAACCCGAAGCGGAGCTTCTTTTATAACCCGATACTTTACCCGGTATCGACTTACCTACCTACCCTTAGTTCTCTGTCCTATGTCCTAGTTTCTCGTCCCGACTCTCAACAGGAGGAACCATTATGAGGTTGAAACGCAGTCTTATGAAGATGATGGCGACAACCTTGGCCGTAGTCATGCTGTTGACAGCCTTCGGAACCAGTGCCCATGCAGGCCTGTTTACGAAGCTCAAAGACACGGTTAAGAACAACCCCGTGAAATCAGCCCTTGCTGGTGTAGCCGCAGTTGGTGGTGCAGTTCTTGCAGCCCCCTACATCGCAGGTGCAGTTGGTTTCGCATCAGGTAGTGTCGCAGGCATCGTTGGTGGTGGAACCGCAGTGGTTGCTGGTGCAGGTGCCGGTCTTGCCGGTATCGGTGCTACAATCTGGGGTGGTCTCAGTGCCGCCGGCGGTTTTGTAACTGGCGCCCTTGGCGCAATTGGTGGAGCAATTGGCAGCGTATTCTCAGGAATCGCAGGCTTTATCGGTGGTATCATCGGCAGCCCGCTCTTTATCCCGGCTCTGTGCCTCGTTGGTGCAGCAGTTGTAGGATATCTCATCTGGAAGAAATACAAACGCCAGAATCAGACCATTGGTAACGGCAGCAATCTGCCCGCAGCCGGTCCGGTAGCTCTCCCCTCAAGTGAAGTTGTAGTAAGCCCGAATGTAGGTGCCCCAGCAGGGAACGTAGTTCCTTCGGTAGAAATCCCGGTTTCTGGTTCTGTATCAGCCCCGACAGCAGCCGCTACCCCGGTTACTGAAGCAGTTGAAGCAGCCCCGGCCGCCAATGCCTCTACCGCCCTCAAGTCAGCTCACGCTGAATACATCAAGGCCTATAACAAATACATCAACATGGTTACCAATATCGGTGGCAGTGAAAACCCCGATGAGGAACTCAGATCTAACCTGCTTCGCACTGACACTCAGAAAGCTCTGACTGACTATCGTGAAGCATACAACCGCTACATCACTCTCCTTAGACAGAGCAACTCGAAGTAGCCGTAATTAAAAAGCCCCGAACTCCGGTTCGGGGCTTTTTTATTTTCGCCAGTTAAGCGATTATCAACTGCGGATCAGATAAAATCCATGCCAGTCGCCGTCGGTCTTTTCCTGCAGGTGCTTCCAGCCGTTGCGAGCAAAAGCTTCTTTAACGATCGGAGCATTCGTTGAATTCACGCCAGAAAAAATGCCCCAGCCGCCTTTTTTCACCCAGGGGGTGAACACCGGCAGATATTCAAGAATCACCGGTGAGGTAATATTGGCCACCAGCCCATCGGCTTCAATTTCGGGCTTATAGGTACCCAGATCGGCACATATCATTTTCAACCGGTCAGAAATACCGTTGAGGGCCGCATTTTTACGCATATTCTCAACCGCAGCGCCTTCAATTTCAATGGCAACGCCACCCTGGGCATTGTGCTTCATCAGGTAAAAAGAAAGAATACCACTGCCGGCACCCAGGTCGAGAAAGAACTGCCCGGCCGGGTCAATCTGACTCATGAATTCGAGACAAAGCCTGGTAGTCTCATGTGTACCAGTGCCAAAAGCCATGCCCGGGTCGATGAGAATGGTATTCGCCTGGGTTTCGTGTGGCAGCTCCGGTTCCCAGGGGGGGCGAACCACGATTTTGTCACCGACACAGATTGGCTTGAAATGCTCACGAAAGCCTGCCATCCAGTCCTGGTTGTCGCTGTATTCTTCGATCGACAGCGCCGAAGGGTTAAGCGAAAAGTCCTTGAGCCAATCGATTATAGCCGTTTCGATCGCCGCCGTATCCTGTTCGACAGTCGAAGCGACGAAGCTCACGATCGTCTCACCGGTATAAACGAAATCAGTCTCACCGATTCCTTCGTCACGAATCTGCGGGCTTGAGAATACCCCAACCCCGAAACGATCAGCCAGTCCGAGCAAAGGCTCTTCATAGTCTGAGGGAATTGTCACATTGAATCTTTTAAGCACGTTTCAACCTCTTTTTCTGATAGCGGCCATGCGCCCGTCGACCTTTTCGAGCATTGCCTTGTCGCCGCGCGCGATTTCCCGCAGTTGCTGCAGCACCATCAGAGCCTTTTCCGGTTCGCCCATGGCATCGAGCGCCTCTGATTTGCCAAGCATGGCAAACTTATCCTTTGCGTCGAACTCTTCGAGAACCTGGTCGAAAGTGCGCAAAGCCCTATCATTGAGACCAACTTCAAGAAACATGCGACCGAGAACGTTCACGGCATAAACATCGTCAGGCTCGTAATTCAAGGCAAACATCAGATTATAAATCGCATTCGGAAAATCGCGGCAATCCTGATAAGCCTTGGCAAGGTTGTAATAGGCAAAAGCATAGTCAGGCTGCACTTCAATCGCCTTCTTCAGATAGTTGATGCCGTCTTCATAGCGCTTCTGCAGCACCAGCAGCTTGCCCATGTTACTCAGGGTGAAAGCATCTTCGGCGTCGAGGTTGATGGCCATGGCAAAATGCTCTTCTGCCTGGGCGTGCATGCCCTTGTCCATATAAATCATGCCAAGATTCCTGAGAATCGAGCCCTTGTCGGCAGCGGCGGCCAGCGCCGAATTGAAATGCTCGCGCGCCTCTTCCATATTCGAGGTTTCGAGGCAGATACGGCCGATATAATAATGCGCATCGCTATTACCGGCATCGATCGAAAGAACCCGGTTGAAATGCCCCTGAGCCGCAGCAAAATCACATTTTTCGATGGCCGCCCGACCAAGCAGCACCATTGCCTGCGCGTTCTGGGCCTCTTTTTTGAGAATCTCGCCGGCCAGCTTCACCGCTTCGGCCGATTCGCCAAGCTCGAACATTACCGTCGCCAGACTCAGCTTGTTGTAAAGATCTGATGGGTTGACTTCGAGCGCTTTCTTGAGAATCTCGACGCATCGCGAGTAATCACCCTTCATGCGATAGGCCAACGCCAGCGAATTGCGGGCATAACGATCGGAAGGGTTCATCTTCACCGTCTGTTCAAGCGTCGAAATGGCCTTGTCGATGTCGCCCTGCTCAAGATAGGTGTTGCCAAGCAGGTAATTGGTGTAAAGATCTTCTTTTTTAACCTTCAGCGAACCGTCGAGCAGCTGCCGCGCGCCGTCGAAATCGCCCTTGTCTTTGAGCACCATGGCCAGCTTGTTCATGGTGTAAATATCATTTGGCTTCAGCTTCAGCGCCGCTTCAAAATACCTCTGCGCCTCATCGAGATTATTCAGCTTGAGCGCCTCACTCCCTCTGGTATAGGCTTCCTGAAAATCCATTTCCTGACTCCTTCTCTATCGCTGTAACATTTCTGAAGTGGCAGGGAAAAAGCCCCGCCACTCCGCGCTATTACATGTCTACGTCGAGATCCGCCTTGAGAGCCGTCAGCGAAGCAACCACCTGGCGCCGCACCATCGGATCTTTATCTGAAAGGGCATTGATCAGAGGCTCAACCCCCTGCGCCATGCCAAGTTTGCCCAGAGCATAAGCCGCCGAAGCACGCATGTTGCTCTCAGAATCCTTGATCATGCGCGACAGCAACTCAAACACCTTCAGATCGCCATATTTGCCGAGCGCGATCAGAATGTTGGCCTTGACCCGGTTATCCTGCTCATCAACCAGCAGATTGAGAAATTCATAAACTCTTTTGCCGCCGATGGCTTCCATTGCCTCGACCGCATTGGCCTTGACACGACGGTCGCCAGAGCGCAGCTTTTCGGTGAGAATTGCAATGTGCTCTTCACTGCCGACTTTGCCAAGAACTGCGATCGCACGCGAAAGAACTTTCGAGTCAGTTTCGCTGCCAACCACCTTTTCGACAAACGGCCGAGCTTTTTCAGGGCTGATGCGTTCAATGACATCCATTACCTGATATCTGACTTCGGGATCTTCATCGGCAAACCAGGCAAAAAGCTTTTCAGGCTCAGCCGAGTCAATCGAGCTTTTGAGAATTCGCAGAATCATGATTTTGGTCCAGGAGGTCGCACCACCGAAACCGTTTATCAGATCGGTCGTTTCTTTGAAGTTGCCGACCACGAAGGCATTCATGCGGCCCTGCTCACCCGAAAGAACTTCGAGCTCATCAAAATTGACGACATCTTTAAGCAGCACATTCACTTCACGACTGGCGATCACTTCGTCACTGTCCTGAACCCGGGCAAGAGTTCTGAAATCAGCAAAGCCATCGCCGATCATAACGGCAGCTTCGTTGTTGTTCTCGCCGAACTGGCCACGCACCATTTCCATGGCATGCAGTGTCACCTTTGGCGAAAATGGCAGATCCTGACGGCGGCCAAGATCGCGACTGGTGAGCCGGGCGGCATTCAGTGCCTTCAGCAGCGAATCATGCCGGTTCGGGTAAGTAAACAATATCAGAATTCCTGAAGGAAAAAGCTGCACAGTTACGTGCTGTCCTGGCTGAGCAACTTTGCGCAGGCAGTTGCAACATTCCTGCACGGCCGAAAAAATACGATTCCCGTCGACACGGTTGATCGACTCATCGATGCCGCTGAAATAGAGAAACAGCGACACTGCAAAAAGCTTCTCGCCATTCTTTTCATTACCGGAAAGGGCCTTGAGAGTTCTCTCAACGATACTGCGACTGACATACTGCTGCAGACCGCGACCGATCATGTCGCGCTCTTTCATGCTCATGATCATGAAGTTGAAAGCATGCGCCATCTGTCCGAATTCATCGTTGCGTTCGATGTAGATGTTCTGTCGCAGATCACCGGCGGTAACCTGTTCCATCGCTCTGATAAACCACGAGATCTCTTTTGAAATACGGCGTGACAGCAGGTGCATGAAGAACATCATCAACAGCAGGGCAACCACAAATAGCAGCACGAGCCGGTCGCGAACTGCAGCAAGCGGCTCGTAGCGACTGGTGCTTCGCCAGCCGACCTTAACGGTACCCAACCGATGCCGGCCGCTCATGACCGGCACGAGAGTTTCGTAGAGATCCTGGTCATCGAGCCTGAAAACCGCGGCCTGCTCTGAATTGAGGCTGCGCAGATAATTCTGGTCGCCAGCAGCGCTGCTGCCAACGTGCGACGCATCTGAATGGAAAATTATCTGTTCGTCTTTAATCACCGACAGGTAAGCAAAATCTTCATTGTTCGCCAGCAGCTTCAGACCTTCTTTGAGGTCGAGATCATCGCCTGACTCGATCAGGCGCGCGGCAGCCGGAATAAACAGCTTGGCAGAATACAACTGGTGACGGGTAAAAGTTTCGCGCCACTGGCCATCATACCAGTTCTGCATGGTCACCCTGGTGGCCATGAACAGAAGCAGAATTATCAGAGCCGAGCCACCCAGCAACGTGTGGTGCAGATTAGAAGCGTGGTGCCGCCTGACAAACCAGGCGGCTGCAAGTGCCAGCATCACCAGCGAAAAAACCAGAGTATTTCGGAATCTGACCTGAGAAACCCGGCCTTCTTCTGACTCTCTGAAAAAGCCGACGCGCAGCACGAATTTGCGATTATTGCCGGTCATGACCGGAATTGCCGCTTCTACCAGCGAAGTAGTGCGAGAAGTATCTCTGAACGGAATCAACTTCAGATGAGGTGCCTTGAGAGCCTCTTCTTCAACACTCTCAAGAACGCCTACGGGCAGGGAATAATTCTCTGAGCGGGCGAGCAGTGCACCGTCAGCCTGCTGTACCGCAGCATAGGCAATAGCCTCTTCGGCCAGCAGATTCGACAACCTTGGCGACAGATCGATACGTCGCTCGATTGAATCGGCAACTTCGCGGGCAAGCATTTTAACCAGCATTACCCGCCGATTTTCGTATCTGGCTTCGACCTCTTCGATGTCAGCCACCGTAAAATAATAGGCGAAACTCGACAGGGCAAGAATTACAAAGAAAATGAGAACTCTTTCAAGCATTCTTGAATCACGGAACATGGTCATAAACCTTATTTCTGCCGGCTTTCGCGCATGGTCATGCGAATAAAATGGGCGGCAATTTCTGGATCGAACTGAGAACCACTGCAGCGCTCGATTTCTTTAAGGGCTTCTTCGAGAGTCATGGCCTTACGATAGGGTCGATCGGTGGTCATGGCATCATAGGTGTCGACAACACTGACGATTCTCGCGAGCAGGGGTATTTCCTCCCCTTTGAGGCCCGAAGGATAGCCCTTGCCGTCATAGCGCTCATGGTGATGACGAATTATCGGTACAATAGCTTCGAGAAATTCTACTTTGCCAAGAATATGCAGACCGAGGTCCGGGTGCGATTTGATAATTTCAAATTCTTCGTCGTTGAGACGACCGGGCTTGTTGAGAATCCCTTCCGGGATACCGATCTTGCCAATGTCATGCAGCAGACCACCCAGCTTGATCTTCTCGATTTCTTCGGGGGCGATACCAACCTCTGTCGCGAGCTTGATCGAAAGCTCGGTTACCCGCTCAGAATGGCCGCGCGTATAACTGTCTTTGGCATCGATGGCGCTGGTCAGCGCCGAAAGTGTATCGATATAGGCTCTCTGCAGGTTTTGAAAAAGATCGGCATTCTGAATGACAAAAGCGACCTGACTGCCGAGAATTTTAAGAAGGTCGAGATCTTCGGGACGGTAAGTGAAATTACCACGCTTGTTGGCTACCTGAATGATGCCGAGCAGCTTATCCCTTGGTTTCAAGGGCAAAACTACCGTATCGCGCAGAATCAGGTCCTGAATTTTGTGTGTTTCGCTGAGCTTGAATTCAGAAGTTTCCAGATTGGTTATCATTCTGAATTTTTCGTCACGGCGCACCGCCTTGATCAGGTCGGTATAACCGTCATCGGAGCCTGGCGCAAAGGTTTGCCCGGCACCGGCAGTCTGTAATCTGAAGAAATAAGGCAGTTCATCCTTGTCGCGAACCAGAAAAAGACAGGCCACATCACTGTCAGTGCCATCACTGGCGATTGAGAGAAACTTGTCAACCAGCTGCTGCAGATCTATATTTGAAACGATTTCCTTGCCCAGTATGAAAACATTACTCAAAACCAGCAGGCGCTTGAACATGCGCTCGTAAAGAATCGCACTTTCAAGCGAGGCGGCGGCCTGCGAAGCGAGAATCGGCAGAATCTCACAAATGTTATCCGGAGCGTCTGACGTCAGCTTCAGGCCAATCAGACCCAGAATACGATGCCTTCTGACCAGCGGCAGAAGAATAAAATCCTCGATGGTGATGATTGCCGCTTCGGTTTCCTGCCAGCGCGAGTATTCAGCCTTGAACTGAGCCCGGATCTTCTCCATCTTCTCTTCGAGAATTACGTTGCTGATGCGCACGTCAAGCTCTGAAGGATCTTTGCCGGCCAGTGAAAAAAACGATGACTCGGCTTTACAGAGAATCAGAGCCTTTTTGAGAATAGCCCGCAGCAATGAATCAAGCTCGATAAAAAAGCCTGTTTCATCAAGGGTGAGCAATTCCTGAATCTGACGCTTGAGAGTTTCGTTCTCGCGAATCAGCGATTCCTTGTTAAAACTGCCGCCAGATGGATTCATCCATGAAATATCAAACATGACGCCGATTCTACCATGCCCACAGGATTATTACAATCATTCTTCTGCCACCACACGCCCCTCTATACGCAGTGAAACCGGCCCGCTGCGACTCAACCCGGCAATGTAGTCCTTCACCACATCCCGCTGCTGTCGGCCATAACTGAGATTTCTGCCATTTCTGAAAGGCAGAAAGTTATCACCACCATCGGCAAGAAAATTATTGGTGATCACCGAGTAATATTTTTCCGGGTCTACAGCTGTTTCACCGGTTTTCGCGGCAACAAGCCCGTAATCTGCCGGGCTACGGTGCCGAAAGGTATAACTCAGCCCCGAAACCTGAAGAACCCCACGCTGTCGGCTGGCTGCTATTTTAAGCAGCTCAAGAATGTCACTGCCCTTCAATTCCATCTGAACCATCTGGTTGTCAAAAGGCATGATGCTGAACAGATCACCAAGGGTAAAATCACCGGCCTGAATGTTGTTCTGAATACCACCACTGTTCTGCATGGCAATCTCGCACCCCGATTCAGCACGCATCGCATCAGTAATCATATTACCGATGAAGCACTCGGAGCTGTATGACTTGCCGTAATCCTCAGCGAAGCTGCCGACCATGCTGTCACGCAGATCGCGGGTCTGCCTGGTTAACTGCTCGACCAGTGCCTCCACATCAGGATCGGCATTGATTTCGGCATGATCGACCGGAATTCTCCGGCCGGCGATTCTGACGATCCTTACCGGCGGCGGCGTAATCTCGAGGTCAAGAACATCGATTTCCTTGGTCTGGTTATAACCACTGATTGTGGTTACGACTATCCCATCTTTGCGCAGCGGCGAGGGGGCTTCGATATCATAATCGAGCATGACACAGATATCGGGCGCAGCCGAAGCAATCGCCTTCCAGTCGTCGATAGTTACGCGTTCGCGACTGTATTGAGTCAACAGCACGACAAGATCGACCCCGGAGCGGCGCAGTGCCTCGACCCGAAGACGCAGAGACTCGTCGGGCCTCGCAAAGGCCAACCCTTCGATATTGCTTCTTGCGGTTAGGTTAGGTGTTTCTGGTGAGGTAATACCCATCACCCCTATTTTCAGGCCCAAGCCCGGGTTAAGAATCAGCTCCGGCGAGATAAAGCCAGGGGTTCGACCACTCTCTGTCTCAGTTATATTGGAGCTGACCAGCGCAAATTGTGCTTCTTCAGCAAGTTCCGCCAGGCGCTTCTGACCGTAGCTGAATTCGATATTACCAGGCAGCATCGCCTCGATGCCAAGTATGTTGAGAATTTTAACGATCGACAGACCACGGGTGAAGTAAGAGTCGGCAGTGCCGGAAATTTCGGTACCGAGTGAAAAAATATTGAATGGCTCGCCGGAAAAGGAGGCTACCGTTTCTTTAATGACAGTAGCCATGCCAGCAGCACCACCCATGCGCCTGCCCTTATAGGGTTCAAATTTTGCCTTGTATGGGTGCATGCGCCCACGTCCGATGCCTGTAAGAATGATGTGATACATCCGGTTGCTGCTTGGATAAGCCAGCCACAGAATTGTGACAATCAGCGAGATTATCGAAGCAACAAGAAAAATCTGCCCGAAACGTAATTTCATAGAATCTCCTGAGGATTCATTTTAGAGGCGGGCCGATACAAAGGCAATGTTTTTTTGCATGAAAAAAGGGCTGCCCCTGAGGGCAGCCCCATTTTACTTCTTGAGCTGAAGCTTAGAAACCTTCGATTTCTTCAAGTCTCTTTTCGAATACTGCTTTTTCAGACTTTTCAGCCACGTGGCCGGCGCCATATTTAACGCCTTCCTGAACTCTTCTGGTAACGTCTTTGATCAGCTTGCGGCTTTCAGGATCAAGATCTTTCATCTTGTAGGTGAAGTAGCTGAAATACTGACCGGGGTTACCTTTGTTCTGCTGCAGATCCCAGACAATTACCTTGACCAGAAGCTTGGCATTGGCTTCGCGACTTTCGTAGGTCGAGTTCACGTTGCTCTCAACATCCATTGAGTAGCTCATACCAGGAGCGGCAGCCTTTTTGAAGGTGGTGATTTCGCCTGACTGTCTGACGATGTCGTTCATCAGCATGCCCATGGTTCTGAGAGAAATTTCGGCTTCTTCTTTCATCGGGGCACCCTGAGAGGCCTGACCAGCCTGACCGGCCTGACCGGCTTCTTCAGACTGTTCGGTCTGTGAGCCCTGACCGGCCTGACCAGCGTCGTCACCGGGCTGTTCAGTTTCAGGAGCGGGCTGTTCGGGGGCGGGCTGCTCAGGAGCCGGCTGTTCATCGCCAGGCTGTTCGGTTTCGGGGGCCGGAACCGGAGCCGGATCATCGCCTTCGGGCAGCTCGGGCAGAACCGGATCAGCAGGAGCCGGGGCTGGTTCTTCGCTGCCGGGCATCGGAGCCGGTTCATCGTTACCAGGAATCGGAGCCGGTTCTGAAGGAGTCTGACCAGCATCACCACCGGGCACGCCAGGTTCGCCACCTACCGGGGGAAGAGGATCTTCGGTCTGGCCGGGGTTGTTACCCTGACCAGGATTATTGCCCTGACCGGGGTGATTGTTGCCCGGTTTGCTTTCGAGTTTTCTCCAGTGACCCTTGATCCATTTACCATTCTTGTCATAATGGCCGACAACCCAGACGCGGTTCTTGCAGCCAAATACTTTCTTCTTCATCCAGACGCCGCTGTCTTTCACAGCATTGTTGATCTTGGCGCCGGCGACTTTGATAGCCTTGCCGGTTTTGATGGCAGCATTTTTGATGGCCTGGCCGGTTTTTTTGGCAGCGGTCTTGATTGCCTTGCCAGTTTTCTGGGCAGCGGTCTTAACGGCCTTGGCAGCCTTCTGGGTGGCTTTTTTGATAGCCTTGCCCACCTTACAGAAGAAGCCTACCTTCTTTTTACCGCCAGAAGACTGATCGTAGCCTTTTCCAGCGAAGACTTCTGCAGAAAACAACATGCAGAACACAGTTACAAGAGCTATTAATCTTGTCCAGGTCTTAGACATCTGTTCATGCCCTCCATCAAAATAAAATAATAATTACTCGTTGCCGTCTGTTTACGCAAAAGGTGTACCACGAGTAACTACTGCTCCAGATACAGATTACAGTAACCAGATGCAAAATTCAAACAAATTTTCAGCAGCTGCTGCCAGAATTTAATCGTTCATTTCCTGAATCGCCTCGGCCCGACTGTCAAAACGGCCGGCGTAAAGAAAAACGCCAACCATCTCAAGCACCTTGGCCGCCATTTCATTCATGCCACAAAAAGCCAGCTCGCCGGCATGCTCGTCGACAATCTTTTCTGTGACAGTTAGAAGCACGGCAACGGCGGGGCTTTCGAGCATAGTCACCCCGGTAAAGTCAAAAAGGTAGTTAACCACACCCTCTTCAAGACTTTTTTCCACTGCTGGCGTCAGCACCTGCGCCAGGCCTGTGGTCAGAAATCCGGAGAAACTGACCACCTGAACACTTCCAGAACGGTTGAAATCCAATGTAAATCTCTGATTGTTCAAGCTTCACCCTTAAAATTTAAAAATATTTTTCAGATTTTTGAGCTCTTTGCCCACGTCTTTAATCTTGTTCTCGATCTTTTTCTGAGGAGACTGAGGCTCCTGCGGTACAGGCTGCACCGTCTGCGAAGCGGTTTCCGGTGCCGGAGTGCCGGCAGGAGCTGCAGGGGCAGTCTCTATTGGAGCCGAAGCGACCGGTGCCGGAGTACTGCCCCCCCCCTTGATGCCGAAAAGTTTGCCAAGCGCCTTTTCAGCCTCTTTCTGAACCGTTTCCTTTGCCCGTTTTTCAGCAACGTCCTTTAACATGCGGTCAAGCGGCAAACCCACCGACGGCGACATAAAAGAACCCTTTAAAGTAACCGGAATATCAAGATACTCTGAGTTCCCAACAAGCTGTTTCAGAACATTACTCTGCTGGCAGGCTGCACGCGTCAGCTGAATCTGAGCTTCGCCATCGAGGGTCGCATCGAGACCCACCGAACCAAGAAAGGTCACCTTGCCGTCTTTTGATTTGCCCATCATGTTTTTGGCATTTATGCGACCACCATTTATCAGATATTCGCCGGCAGCGTTATCAATCGGACCGGAAGCCAGTTGCGGGGCATTGAGCTGATCGGCGATCTGCCTCACGAATGGTGGCGAATTATAATGGCCTTTCTGCATCGCCAGACTGGCATTGCCATTGAGACTGACAAGACCGGTAGTATTGCCTTTTGCCGCAAAGGTCCCGTCGAGACCCCCCCTGAGAATGTCTTTATATTTCGTGTTCTCAGCCAGAAACTGCTCAGTCATCAGCTGATTGATTTTTGTGTCGAATTCGAAAGTAATGGGGTCTTTATCGACAAATACCTTGCCGCTGGCATTGACCTTGCCGCTGAAAAGCTCCATTGTGGCCGAGCTCACCGTCAGAACACCAGCGTGATAAACCGCCCGGGCCTGCAGTGCCTTGAACGGAAACTTGAAAAGGTCACCCTTTTCACTCACCGGTGCCGCAAACAACCCGGCCGGAACCGATGCCACGCCATCAACCTTAATTTCAGCAACTGCGCCGGTAATCGAGCCATTGCCGGTACCACTGCCTTCGACCTTGTAACCGGTATCTTTCAGAAAGAATCCGGCAACATCGGTGACGTCGAGCGGGGTGACAACGAATTTGAAATCGGTGATAAATTTGGCCCAGTTTTTCATCGTGCCGGTAACTGTCGCCTGCGATTTACCCCAGTCAGCCTTCAGCCCCGTAGTATTGAGGCCGGTATTGTTGAACTGAATCGGACCGTGAATGTTTTCGATCGGCCGCAGTACGGCCGGATGATTGAAGCGGCCGGAGCGCAACTCGGCCTCCCCCCTGATAACCGGCTCGGAAACGGATCCGGTAAGCTGCACGCTCAAGTCGGCATTGCCGCTGAAATCAATTTCCTTTGACATTTCTGGAAAATTAACCTGCAGAAGATTGCGAATAGCTCCAAGGTCAGCACCCGTAATACTGGCTTTCGCATCTGCCATTGGTTTTTTGAAATCTTTCAGACTGCCACTGATGCTGAGTCTGCCACCAAAAAGCTCTGCAGAAATCTTGTCGAGCACGAGCTTGTCAAGATCGGCGCTGGCAACGCCATTGAGATTATTAACCATGAGTCCGCGATGCGACAGGTCGGCGGCCAGATTTTTGAATTCAAGACGCCCGCTGGGCTTGACGTTGGCAATTGTACCGCCCACCTTCATATCAAGTGACAGGTCACCTTTGAATTGCCCTTCTTTAACCGGAACATTGAACAGGGCAGCTCCAAGCCGCGAAAACTCTGCGACACTGAGATCACCTTTGGCAGAAAGATCAAAGCCCATGTCAGCAGCGTTCTTTATCGCACCACTGACCCTTACAACCGCACCAACACCCTTAACTTCCAGGCTTTCAATTTTGATTTGACCGGCAGACGGCCCGACAGAATCGAAATGAACCCGCAATCTTTCAATGCTTGCCGCAGCAGAAGTTTTCTGTTCCTTTATTTTAATCTGCTCCGAATCAAGAGTCCCGTCGATTCTCACGCTCTTTTTCGCGTCATAGGCAATCTTGCCCTTGAAAAAAGCTTTACCACCTGGCGTTACTCGACGAGCATCCTCGCTAAGGTGTGCAGAAGCTAGTTTCCATATTTTATCAAGATTGATTTCGGCTTCAAGCTCGCCATTGAAAGCCACAGGATCCATGGCAACATTACCGGCAGGCATTTTAACGAGATTGTCAGACATCTTTGCCTCGAAGCCAGTCAAACTCAGCCGACCATCCTTGTAGGTAATCTGCCCCCTGCCAATCTGAACCTTTTCAGGCAACGCCTTGAGTGACAGCTCCACCTGATCCGGGCTGGCCGAAACTGACAGATCAGATACTTCACCTTCAGCCATTGCAACATCGACACTGGCAGACAAATGACCGCCAGAAAGCGCCAACCCATGCTCGGCCGATACAAATCCCCTGACAACTGGCCAGAACTGATCAACCGGAACCGGTGAAAGTCTGATACTTGCGCTGCCCGTCGGTGGCGAAATGCGGCTGAAACTGCACCTGGCTTCGGCATTCAGTCCTGGCTCGATTTTCAGCGTGCAGGACTCAACATCGAGACCGCCTTCGGCCAGCTGATATTTAAGATGCGCCTTGATTTCAGCACTTTTAAAGCCCTGCGCATGCTTTTTGAATGACTCAGGCACAAGCTTTTTCAACTCTTCAATATTTTCTGTCTGAAGGTGGATATCGGCCACGACATTTGACGGCCAGTAAAGCTTGCCCTCTACAGAAATCCTCGCTTTTCCGGTCAAAACGGCATCGATATTGAAGGGTATCGAGGTCGAAAGCATCGAACGGCTCAGAGCGGCAGAATTCAGCTGAACTTCATGCGACTGCCCTGAATTTTCGTCTTTTACCCGGAAGCGCAGATCGGTAAAGTCGATAGCATGAAATGGAAATTTAAAGGAACTCAGGTCGAGAGTTGTTTTTTCGGAGGCAGGGCCAGCAGCCGCATTTTTTTTACTGGCTTTCAGTTCAAGAGAAGTCGCGGCTGAAGCTATCGACAGACTTTCAATCGACAACTCACCGGCAAATGCTGCCCACAGATCAGGTCTTATCTTTATCCTGTCTATGTGCGCATCGAGCTTGAGATCGGTCGAATCAGTTGCAACCCTGACGTTATTGATCTCAAGACCCGGAAAAACAACCGTCAGCTGTTCAAACTGCACGTCCATACTGATCGCCTGGCTGACTTTTTCCATGACCATCTTCTCGAGCTGGCTGTCGGTCGTCAGGCGGTGGTAGACATAAAAAACGGCGATGCCGGCTGTAATCACCAGCAAAACACAAGTTACCAGCAGAACCTTAAAATAGAAAAACAGACCTCGGGCCGGTCTGGCGGGTTTGACTTCGTCTTCGTTCATGTTTGCCTCCGAATTCGTCAAACTTTGAACCGGTTCAGCGCCTGAACTTCTCTCACGCCTGCGCCGGAGCATTATTTTTTCTCACTCTATCACAACCACGAACAAATTTGAACCACCTGTCAGCAGTGCCCGGCAAATTGAAGATCGCCTGAGACTTCGAAACCCGTCGGTGCTTGCCGATAGATCAACCGAATATAGATTTTTGCGGAGGCAGAATGCGGTCGAGAAAAATCAGACCTGGTTGCCGGCGACCTGGCAACCTGCTTTATTCGTTAATTCTCCTGTCGATCATGGTGCTGTTCAATGGCTGCACCGGCAAAGGCGACCTGCGCTTCAATCCTCCGGCCGACGGCAGTGAATTCGATATTTCAGGGAAACTTTCGCTCACAGAAATTGTGGAAACCGACCTGGCCGGCTCCCTTCGACCGGTCCTCGGAACCGTCAGCGACTTCACGAAATTCAAAGTCAGCTGCGGTGGCGTCACAGCCTCGGTGTCCAAAGACGGCAGTTTCAGTCTGAAAGATGTTCCTTTCTCGCAAACGATGATTATCAGAGCAGAAGCAAACAAGCTTGCTCTGATGCGACGCGTTACCGAAGACGAGCTTTTCTACTCAGACCTGAGCAAGCTCGAAATGAATCTGCAGACCACTGCCGAAGCCCTTATCTACCAACAGGGCGAACTGCTCAAAAAAAACCTCACGCCGGCAGACATCAGAGCCCGAGAATACACCGATCAAGTCACAGCGATCGTCACCGCCATAAAACTGATGATGCAGCTGCCCAAAACCGCTGTCACCAAAACCGTTCTCGACCTGCCGGCGGTCACTGGCCCGGCCAAAACCGCAGCAACGAATATTCTCGAAAGAGAATTGACGCTCAGAGACGCCAACAGCATACTCCGCCACATTCTGACCCGCAAAGATCTCGACATGCTGCAGGTCTACATCTCGCCCTCATTTGGCAACGACTGGGATTCGGCATCGACCTGGAACGACGCCATGGCACATTTCGAAGAACTGTTCGCCGGCTTCAGTTTCGAAGATCTTAGCTGGCGCGTTGTCGACACCGAATTTCTGCCAGACAGCAAAGCCCGTATCAGAACCGAGGTTAAATTTAAATTGAGAAATCTGGCTTCTGAACAGATCGTGCGGGAAAAAACCTACATGTTCGATGCAATCTGGCGCAAAGAGGGAACATTCTGGAAGGTGTTCAGAAACATGCCCTACCGCGACACGCACCCGACCCAGATTGGCGCCGATGCCAGATGGGGCGAAATTTCGGCAGCACATCATGAACTTCAGGCGGCTCTGGCCGTTGAAAAACTCGACGTTTTCGCCAGCCGGATTTCGCAGACTTTTGGCAATGACTTCGATGTGACCAGCACCAGAAACGATCTGCTCGTGACGGCACAGAGTCGCTTCAACGCCATGGATGTAAAAATCGCCGAATACAGTATCGACTCGATCGAGTTCAACGGCCTCGACAAAGCCCAGGTTCACTGTCAGGCCAATGTCAGAGTAATCAGCCTGATACCCGGTATCGACATTGATTCTGGCCCGATCAAAGCAGTCGTTGAGTGGCGCAAAGAAGATGGTCTCTGGAAAATCGCCCGCAATCTTCCTTACCGTTTCAGCCACCCGACACAATAAAGTCGCGCGCTTTAAAAGAAAAACCCGGCAGCCATTTGCATCACGGCTGCCGGGTTCTGTTTTAAAATCTTATTTCTTTTCGAGAACTTTCAGGCGATTGGCGACTTCAGTGTTTCCGGGTGCCATTTCCTTCGCCTTTTTGAGCAATAGAACAGCCCTCTGGGCATCTTTGGGTGATTTATAAGAATCAGCCAGTCTGACCAACACCTCAACGTGCTCCGGCGCATACGTTGACAGAATTTTGGCATTCTTTAAAACATCACGGGCGGTCTTCAGGTTCATTGAAGCCACAAGCCCCGGGTCAATCCCTCTGATAAACTGGATTTCCTCATCGGCGTCGCTCTCGTCGGCATCAAATTCTTTTGACACGATCAGACAGGCAAGAGCTTTCTGCAGCTCACGTCTTTCAACCAGCACAAAAGCGAGACCGCGCAGGGCGGCGGCAAAATCTTCCGGGTTGTCGGCAAGTTCCAGGGCCTTTTCATAGGCGACCTGTGCCGAAACAATATCGGCACCGCTGTTCTTGCGCAGAAACATAAAACCGCGTTCAGCAAAGAATGCTGAGCGAACCGGATTCCAGAAAATGGCTTTCTGCAGGTTAGCCAGGGCTTCTTCATGTTTGCCTTCCTGGAAATCAAGAATGGCAAGAAAGTAGTAACCATCGGAAATTGGCTGTTCAACCCAGTCAATCTCCCTTTTGCTGCCGGAACGCTGTTCGAGAAGTCTGAAAAGTTCCATTTCCATGGCGGAATGAAAACTCTTGAAAACCTTCTGGTCTGTGTCCTGGAGCTTTTCACTGCCAAATACCATCTCGTTGGCGATATCGCGGGCTTCTTTAAGATTGCCGGTTTTCATTCTTTCCATGAACACCAGCATCATTTGATTGGTCAGAACCACCGGGTCGGCCTTTACGGTCTGGGAGGCAACCTTGATCGGAACCATGCGGTCGGTAATTCCGTCGGTAGCGGCATTGGCAGCGGCTGGTTTGGCGACAGGGGCCGGCTTGCCGGAAGATTGCTGGGCAGAGAGTTGGCCTGCAAGCATTGCTGCAGCCAGAAGACCTATTGGCAGATATTTTTTCAACATTTGTCAGCTTCCTTATAAAAGTTACAATTGGCAAGGCGCAATATACCGCTTAAGCTTAAGATTTGCAACCACCAGCCCGCTGCCGGAAAATTATCGGCAGAGCGCCAGAAAATGGTCAATTTTTGCTGTCTCTGTCGGTAGAAGAATTCTGTACCGGCATTTTAGACAATGGCATATTTCTTGCTCTGAGCAGGGCTCCGTTCTCACTTTTTGTAAAGAAGGTGGCCCATGTTGCGAAAAATAGTTCTGATTGTGATGTTCACTCTCGCATCTCTTAACCTTCACGCCTTTGACGGTGCCGGTTTCAACAGCGCCCTCAAGGATTTCTCCGAAGGCATCTCCCAGACCGCTTATGCAATCAGCGAAAAAGCCGGCAGCGCCGAGCGCGAAGCCTTTTCGGCCGCAGCCGACCGTGCCGACTCCTCTGAAAAAAGAATCAGAGATATCCTGAGTTCAATCAACACCGCTGAAGACTTTGCCGCCGCCGAAAAAGAACTCGCAACCTTTGCCGCCAGCAGTGATCTTGCCGCCCACACTGTCGCTCTTGTCGAAAAAATGCTCAAGGAACGCGCCACATTCATCACCAGCACTGCTATGGCTGCCGAAAATGTTACCCTCAGTAACAACGGCCGCGCCGCTGAAGCGCCCCAGCAGTTTCTCAGCCGCCGCCAGCGCCGCATGGTAATGATCGATGTGCCGGTTGTCGAAGCCGTTATCTCTCTTGAAGACACCAAAAACAACCGCCGCCTCGACAACCTGAAAGATATTTTCAAACGCCACAACTGCCGCGTAATCGCCGACAACACCACTGACGGTGGTGAGAAACTGGTACACGGTTTTTATTTCTCCGGTAAAAAATACGTCGTTGACGCTCTTCTCGGACACTTCGGCGGCGACGTCGTACAGAGTGACCTCAAGGCCATCGTCAGAATCACCAGTGGTGGCTTCTGGTCAGGCAAGAAAAGCCTTGACTTCGTGGTCACTCCCAAGGCTGGCAGCAGTGTCATGGGTGAGCTCTCCTGGTACAAATCGGTGGTCGAAAAAGACCCGGCCAGGTATCTCTCAGAAAACAACTACAGCGAACTGGCAACCCTCGGCTCAATCGAAACCGTCGCCGGCGAAAAGAAAGTTCTGCTGAAGAACACCGTCGCCGAAATGTGGGTCATGTCGAAAAACGGCAGCATCCGCAACGCTTTCTATTCAAGCAGATCTGAACTCGGCGATATCTACGTCAACGCCCGCTGATTGTAACAATGGGAGAAACAAAAATGAATTTCAATAAAACCAGAATTCTGACAGGTGTTTTTACTGCCGGTATCGTTTTAAGTTCTTTTGTTGCCCAGGCTGCCGAAGAAAAAGATATCGCCGAACTCGAAAAGCAGCTGATCCAGGTTGAATCACAACTGCTCGAACCCGAACTGCGACTCGACAAGCTGCAGCAGGACCGCTCGAAATATGACGGTGCCAGCGGCTGGTTCCAGGGTGGCAAGAAAAAAGCCCTCGAAGCCGAAATCGCAAAGACCCAGAGCCTTGTCGACCAGCAATATTCACAGATGAAAACCGTCGCCGACCAGGTCCAGAAAATGGTCTTCTCGGTCGCCCAGACTTTCGAAAAGAATGGCCAGTACAGCAAGGCAATCGAGTACTACCTCAAAATCGAAAACCGCACCGATTCAGTCAGAGAACGCGTTGCGGCCTGCTACAAGGCTGGTGCTGATTACGGCCAGGCCATCAAGTGGCTGCTCGAAATGCAGAGAACCGATAATGTTCTGCTCGAGGTCGTAGACTGCTGCAAGCTCGACAACAGCATGAAAGAAGCCGTCTACTGGCTGTTCGAAATCCTCAAACCCTGGTCGGGCAACAGCGCCGAACTCACTGCTCTCGACCTGATCGAAAAATACGATTATCCGCAGCGCAAAAACGATTACCCCGATTTTTTCCGCCGCCTTTCCGATGTTTATATCGCCAAGGCCGTCGCTGCCTACGACAACAACTTCCTGCAGGCAACCCGTGATTACCGTAAAGCGGTCGAACTGCTTGCCAACGACATGAACGAAACCCCGTCGATGGTCAGCTTTGCCATTCTCGACCGCCACCAGAATGACTACCGCGCCGCCCTCGAAATTCTCGATCGCCAGAAAGAAGCTGCCGAACGCAACTTTGAAGATAAAGTCAGACGCGCCCGCAGCGAAATCGACGACGCGGAAGACCGTCTGCGCCGCGCACGCTACGATGCCGACCGCGATTATGAAAATCGTCTGAGCACAGCCGAACACAATGTTAAACGTGCCTCTGACCGACTCAACGAGCTCAAGGCCAGCACCACCGCCACCCCCGACGAAATCAGCCGCGCGCAGCAGAACCTTGACAGCGCCACCCGCGACCTGGATTACGTCAGAAGAAACCGCGAATCACTGATCCGCGACTATCTGCGCCCCTACCACCGCGCCGTCGAAGGAGCCCGTGATACCTACGACAAACTGCTCTCTAACCGCACCAGAATCATCGAAGAATACATAGCGCCTTACAAGCGCCAGGTAGCTGAAGCCAAAAAAGCCTACGACCTCATCAAGTCTCTGCACGACGCTAACTTCAAATAAGTCCCCCGAAAAAACGGCCGCCTCCAGAAGAGGCGGCCATTTTTTATTTCGACTCTTTCATCGCATTAAGAAAACTCTGAAAAACCGTGCGACAAACCCGCTTGCGAATCACTGCCCGATCGCCCGGCCAGTCGACAAAGGCCGCAGATTCACCATTCGGACCAGAAACCGCAACCCATGCAGTGCCCGGGCTTTTGCCTTCGAGCGGTGCCGGCCCGGCAACCCCGGTGGTCGCAAGCCCCCAGTCTGTGTGAAACATTTTTTTAGCCGCGACCGCCATGGAAACAGCAACCTCGGCAGATACAACGCCATGTTGTCTGATTAAAGCCGCATCAACGCCAGCGCGAATCTTAACCTCATTGGCATAAGCCGTCAGAGAGCCTCGAAAACAGCTGCTGATACCAGGACAGTCGGTGATCTCAGCCGCAAGAACACCTCCAGAGACGGATTCCATGCAGGAAAAAGTCTGCCCACGGCCGTCAAGTATCTTTTTTATCGCTGAAACGACAGTTTCATCATCGCAACCAAAAATCCAGGGAGCGAGAATGAGTTCTATCTCACGAATAACGGGTTCAGCCACGGCACGCGCCTTGTCAGTGCTTTCGCCAGCAGCGGCGATGCGAACGTCGACGCCGCTGTTCCTGGCATAGGTGCCGATTCCAGGTGAATCGAGACGGGTAAACTCTTTTATCCGTTCTGCCAGATCTGATTCACCAATGCCGATCGTATGCAGAGTACGATGATACAGCACCCGGCCCGAAGCCGGCAGCAGCTTTTCGACCTGCTCGCACCACATGCGCGTCAGTTCATTCGGCGGGCCCGGCAGTGCCACAATGATTTTACCGCCTTTGTTTACATACCAGCCGGGAGCAGTTCCGACCGGATTGGCCAGCGCCCCGGCGCTTTTGATCAGCCATGCCTGTTTTGTGTTGCCTTCAGGCATGGCACGCTTTCTGGCAGCAAATTTTGCCTCAAGATCTCTCAACAGCGCGTCATCGACATAGGGTTCTTCATTTACGGCCGCAGCAATCGCCTCTCTGGTCAAATCATCGTCGGTTGGGCCGAGGCCCCCGCAAAGTACCAGCAGATCTGCGCGCGATGAAGCTTCTTTAACGGCGGCAACAAGACGCTCAAGATTGTCTCCGAGAGTCTGGCGCCGGTAAACGAATATTCCGAGGTCGCGCAACCGCTCACCAAGGAATGCGGCATTGGTATCGATAATTTCACCGAGCAGCAGTTCAGTTCCGACACTGATCATTTCAGCAATTAGTGGTTTTTTCATCAGGCCCCCTGACAGTTTGCGGTTTTTATTCCAGCTTTTTCTCAGGCTGGAGCAAGGAATTCTGCGCCAGTTTTCTTTCGAGTTCGGCCCGGTCACGGGTTTTGTTCATTGCTTCTTCAGCTGCAATCACGCCGTTCTTCACCAGCTGACAGAGATCGTCATTGAGCAGCCGGTTCCCCTTGGCCTGGGCTGTCTGCATTGAATTGGGAAGCATATACGACTTGCCGGTACGAATAAGATTGGCCATTGCCGGGTCAACGATCATTATCTCGAATGCCGGCACACAGCCCCTGGTAACCCGGCGACACAGGGTCTGGCATACCACTCCGAGCAGATTATCGGCAAGGAACATGCGAATCTGGTTCTGCGATTCGGCCGGAAAATTATCGACAACACGATCGATAGTACTGGCTGCGGTAGCGGTATGCATCGTGGCAAAAACAAGATGCCCGGTATTAGCGGTTTCAAGCGCCATTGCCATGGTTTCGTTATCTCTGATTTCGCCGACCATCACCACATCGGGATTTTCACGCAGACCAGCCCGCAATGCTTTGGCAAAACTGCGGGTGTGTACCCCGACCTCGCGCTGGTTCACCAGGGCTTTTTGACTGCCATGCACAAATTCAATCGGGTCTTCTATCGTCAGAATGTGGCATTTGCGATTGCGGTTGATCCAGTCGATCATTGCCGACATGGTTGTCGACTTGCCGCTGCCGGTTGGCCCGGTTACCAGCACCAGACCTTTTGGCTGCGTGCAGAAGCTCGTCAGAATTTCTGGCAGCCCAAGTGCTTCGAGCGAAGATATCTCGCCGGGAATATATCTGAAAACTGCGCCGATACCATTATGGTCACGCAGCAGATTGACTCTGAATCTGAATCCTTCACAGGTCGAATAGGCAAAATCTTCATCGCAGCTCTCGACGAAGGCATCGAGAACCTCGTTGCGCGCCAGCGGCCGCAGCATTTCAAGAACTTCTTCTGGCCCTGATTTTCTCGTTCCGGGGACTTCGACGATTTCACCGTCAATGCGCCAGCGTGGCACCTGCCCCGCCGAAAGGTACAGGTCCGAGCCCCCTTCGTTTACCAGACGATGCAGCACCTCATCGATAAAACACAGGTTTTCACGTATGGCAACCTCTTCAACCGGCTGAGCCGGCAGCGATGGCATTAAAGGCTGACCAGCGGCGCTTTCAAGATTTTTCCTCAGCAGACCGGTAAAAAATTCGGGATCAAAATAGACCGGCCTGACATCAAAATCTTCGGGCAAAATCTGATCTATGGCTTCAAGCTGCTCGCGATCAAGCGGTTCGCTGTGCGCAAGCAAGAGATAACTGGCGACTCTTTTAATCGGCAGAATGCGGTGCTTTTCGAGAAAACCTTCAGGAAAAAGCTTGAACAGTGAGCTATCAACATTGGGAATTCTGCTTCTATTCTCAATGAATACCGGATAGGCCTGCGAGCTGAGAATTCTCTGACTGATAGACGGAATCAGCGGAATATAAACCCCGGGCACAGCAAGAATCTGTTCATGAAAAATTTTTGCCGAAAACGCGACCACCGCCAGCTGTCCACGCGCAAAACAAGAATATGAATGCGGTTCATTCTGAATCATGGCCATCTCGCCAACCAGCTGGCCGCGCGTCAACCTTACAATTTCCATGCCGTCGTTACGGTCATCGAGAACCACAGAAATCTCACCTTTGACAATCACAAAAAAGGAGTCGGGCAAAGCTCCTGCACTCAAGACCTTTTCACCCTCATCAAAGGTCAGAACTTCGCCGGCCAGATCGACCAGTTCATTGAGCTTTTCTTCGCCAAGAAAGACGAACATACCGGCCAGGCCAAGTTTCTTGCACGAAAGTGCTTTCAGCTCATTATCGATTTCGAATTTTTTCATCAGACACTCATCTAACGCTGGTGGACTTATGTTATTTCAAGACAGTCTAACGTAAAAGGGCCGTGTTTCAAAGAAAATTTGCAGTCATATTTTTCTAAAATAAAACAGTCGCCTCCAGGGCGCCTGTTTTACGGTTGCCTGTCGCCGGGCAGATTGCCCGCCAAACTATGAGCATCGGCATATTCTAATATATTTGGCACCCTCACCTTAATAACATGTCGAAAAACAACCAAATTTTCGACACATAAACATCTTGTGTCGACCAAAAAAAACACTGTAAAATGTATTTGAAAAGACAAAAGCGACACCAGGTTGCACCAGTGTGTCGTATCTTTAAGCGGTATTGAAGCGATCAACGAGCCGGTTAATGCCAGACACCTCGGAATTCGCACCAATCTGGCGAACTTTTCCTCTGATCTGATACGCATAGCAAATCGCCAGGCAGATAGTGCGGTCGAGATAATTTACACGAATGAATCAGTTAAAGAGCGCTGATTTATGTCCATCCGTTTAATGGCTTGAAAAAATCTTAGCCATCAGCGGCCTGAAGCGCTGGACCCTGGCTGACTGACAAGTAGTTCTGGAGCTCGGCTGACGGGTCTTAAAGAGAATTTGTTGCGTTATACAATTTCTGCAAGGCAAGTCATACGAAAAAGAGAGGAAATATATGCGAAAGAAGGAAGCAAAGACTTCAAACGGCGACAAAAAACCGCGCGAACCAAAATCAGGGGCAACGGCAAAAACTGCTGAAAAGTCAAAAACATCGACCAAGCCCAGGACAAAGCCGTCTGCGAAACCTTTGTCAAAGCCCAAACCGGCTACCAAGCCTGCGGATAAACCTTCGCCAAAACCAAAGCCCGCTGTTAAACCATCTTCAAAACCCAAAAACCAGCTTTATCCGGCAGGAACAGAATTACGCTGCACAGTGTATTATTCCATTCAATACGTTGGTAAAAAAGAA
>Ga0116194_1000449_pt1 | contig 36618 bp, 28 predicted proteins | sample AD_SCU001_MetaG_FD_89887 | JGI IMG/M metagenome (GOLD analysis project Ga0116194, IMG submission 89887) | Active sludge microbial communities of municipal wastewater-treating anaerobic digesters from China - AD_SCU001_MetaG | ecosystem: Engineered > Bioreactor > Anaerobic > Digestate | place...
CAAGATACAGTATTTTAGCAAGAGTAAAAGTGTCTTTGAATATTACCAGATAGATTACAGGCTTTCAAAAGCTCTTACAAGGAAAGTATGGTTAAAGTGTGGAGGTTATATTGTTATTGATCGAACCGAGGCACTTACAGTAATCGATGTAAATACAGGGAAGTATGTTGGATCGGATAACCTGGAGGATACGGTACTTAAAACAAACATGGATGCAGCTGCGGAAATATCAAGACAATTAAGATTAAGAGATATTGGTGGAATTATTATTATTGATTTCATAGATATGAATAATGATGAACATAAGAAAATGGTCTTAAACGCCTTAAAAATTGCATTAAGAAAAGATCGTACCAAGACAACAGTTATAGGAATGACAGGGTTGGGACTTATTGAGATGACAAGAAAAAAGGTGGGATATGAGCTTGCCAATACAATAAATGATGAGTGCCCCTATTGTAAAGGTACAGGTAAAAATATACATGAACAGGGAGACGGTAGAATTAACCAAAACGTAAATATTGTGTGAAAAAATAGATTGACATTGTCTGGGGGATATGCTAAAATACTTCGGTAGCCGCTCATGAAAGGCTTTTTTAAAAAGCACTATGTGCTGCCTTTTTATGGCGAGACTGGTAAGAGGAGGTGTGCTGTAATGTATGCAGTAGTTGATATTGGTGGAAAGCAGTATAAGGTACAGGAAGGCGACGTTGTTTTTATCGATAAAATTGAAGCAGAAGAAGGCGACGTTTTGACTTTCGATAAGGTTTTAGCTGTATCAAACGACGGAGTTGTGAATTTTGGAAAACCGCTGGTAGCAGGCACTAATGTACAAGCTAAGGTTCTGGGTCATGGTAAGTACAAGAAAATTATTGTGTTTAAGTATAAACCTAAGAAAAATTACAGAAAAACACAAGGACACAGACAACCTTACACTAAAGTACAAATTGATAGAATTGCCATTAGTTAATTGCAATGATAAAAGTAAAAGTTGTTAGAGATAGACAGGGATTTATTTGGGAATTTACAATCAATGGGCATGCAGGATACAAAAAGAATGGTGAGGATATAGTATGTGCGGGTGTGTCTGCAGTTGCTTATACAGCAGTGGGAGCTTTAGCTGAAATGGCGGGTATCAGTAATTTCAGCGAGAAGGACGGATATATGAAATGCAGCATTCCACCTGATATAGATCAGCATTCGAAGCATTACGCAAAGATTATCCTTGATGCTATGATTATAGGTATGAAACAGATAGAATACTCATACGGGAAATATGTGGTTGTTGAAGAAGAGGAGGTGTAATTATGATTAGAGTTAATCTTCAGCTATTTGCACATAAAAAGGGAGTAGGTAGCTCCAGAAACGGTCGTGACAGTGAGTCTAAAAGACTTGGTGTTAAAACAGGCGATGGACAGTTTGTACTGGCAGGCAATATTATTGTAAGGCAAAGAGGTACAAAGATTCATCCAGGTGATAATGTAGGAAAGGGTAGTGATGATACTCTTTTCGCTCTTACGGATGGAACAGTTAAGTTCGAAAGAAAGGGTAGAGATAAAAAGAAAGTTAGTATAATGGCTATGTAAGTTAAATTACGAACTTGATTATATGATAATCCCGGTATTCTCCGGGATTATTTTTTTAACTTTTTCACTTTCATATTGCTTACATATATAATAAAATAATGTGTATAATAAAATGCGAGTTTCCGCAAAGGAATAAATATAATGAGTTCCATGATTAGTGAATGAAACAGGAGTTGATAATAATATGTTTATAGACAGGGCCAGAATATATATAAAAGCCGGTGACGGAGGAAATGGGATAGTATCATTCCGGCGTGAAAAGTATATAGCTGCGGGAGGCCCGAATGGCGGAGATGGAGGAAAAGGCGGAGATGTTGTTTTTACAGTTGATGAAGGCCTCCGGACACTCATAGATTTTAGATATAAAAAGCATTATAAATCTGAACCGGGGAATAAAGGAGAAGGCGCAAACCGTACGGGCAAAAGCGGTCAGGATCTTTTTATAAAAGTACCGCCAGGTACTATATTGAAAGATGAAACAACAGGCAGAATTATAGCAGATCTGACAAAGCCAGGGGAAACATTCGTGGCAGCAAAAGGAGGAAGAGGAGGAAAAGGCAATCAGCATTTTGCAACTCCTACCAGGCAGGTGCCCAATTTCTCACAAAATGGAGAGCCTGGAGAGGAAAAGTGGATAAATATAGAATTAAAGCTTTTAGCTGATGTAGGTCTTATTGGCTATCCTAATGTAGGAAAGTCAACTCTCCTTGCAAGTGTATCTGCTGCACGTCCTAAAATAGCAGATTATCATTTTACCACCATTACACCCAATCTGGGTGTAGTATCGCTGGAAGTGGGCAACAGCTTTGTATTAGCAGACATACCCGGACTTATAGAGGGTGCACATACAGGTGCAGGGCTTGGACATGAATTTTTGAAACATATAGAGAGAACAAAATTACTTATTCATGTAATTGACATATCAGGAATTGAAGGAAGAAATCCTTTAGATGACTTCGAGACGATTAACAGGGAACTGGAAGGATATAACGAATTATTGGTTGAAAAGCCTCAGATAATTGCTGCAAACAAGATAGACATTCCTGCTGGAGAAACAAATCTTGAAGGATTTAAAAGTGCAATTGAGGATAAGGGGTACAAGGTATTCCCTATTTCTGCAGCAACTGGAAAAGGTGTTCGTGAATTAATGATGTATGCCGGGGAAATGCTAAAAACAATTCCCGACACAAAACTTACAGCATATGAGGATGAGATGGTAGTCTATGATATTGATGAGAAAGAACCTTTTACGGTCAGAAAAGAAAATAATATATATGTCGTAGAAGGCGAACTGGTCAAAAAAATACTTGGTTCAGTAAATCTGGGCGATTATGAATCTCTTCAATATTTCCAGAGGACAATACAAAAGGCGGGAATTATTGATGCACTTAAGGAATCAGGAATTAATGAAGGTGATACGGTAAAAATGTATGACTTTGAATTTGATTATATAGAATAGCCAGTATTATGGATTGATTATACAATCATTTTTTGATATTTATATAGACAAAAATGCAGGATGTGTTATAGAATGAAATTAAAGCAAAGCAATAAAAAGCATTTTAAAAGTATTGAAAAAAGTATTGAAAAATTGAACGGAGGGAATATTTTTTAATCCTATGGAGTGCTTTAAATGTGGTAATTGTAAAAATGGCAGTATGGCTTATTTTTGCCCGATGAAAAATGATTTTATTATGAATGAAGAGGCAAAATCAACAGTGATTGAGAAAAGTAGAAGTGGATGGAAAAAAGGACAACCGGACTACGAAACTCATAGAAGAAAGAACAAAAAGGAAGTTGAGGTGTGAGCGGTAGTTCACCAAAGTTCCAGTTTGATTCAATTTGAATGTCTGGTATATACAGGTGATTAAAAGGAGGAAAAACCCAACAAATGTTAACGGGAAAACAACGAAGCTATTTGAAAGGTATCGCTAATTCAATTCAACCTATTCTTCAGATAGGAAAAGGCGGTATTAATGAGAATGTAATATGCCAATTTGATGAAGCACTAGAGGCACGTGAATTAATAAAAGCAACTGTCCTCAGGAATTCGGAAGATGATGCAAGGACTGCTTGCGAAGAAATTGCAGGTTTAACAGGTGCCGAAATAGTACAGGTTATTGGCAGCCGCTTTGTCCTATATAGAGAATCAAAGAATAATAAAGTTATTAACTTACCGTAGCAGGATCAACCCCTATTTTTTGTGATACTTTCAATTATTTCCGCATAGATGTGATGGGAATTATTTTTCCAGTTATCACATATATTGCGGGCATCATTTCTTGAACCGACAGCAAGTTTGAGTTCAATTAGTGTAAAATTATCTTCACGTACACAACAATTTACTATGTATTCGTTTTCACTTTCAGGAATGAAGTCAGCTGTTATAAGGGTTTCATTCCTGATTTTCTTTTTAGCTGCTTTTAAGGTATTATCTATTTTTTCTTTTATAACAGGCAAAATAAGGTAAGAAAGATAATTAAGAGTTTTCTTTCCCGTTTCTGTAATTGAATAAAAAGTTTTACTATCTTCCATTTCAGTGCAAAGAAGATTATCATCACATAGTTCATTTAGAAATTGCTGCAGAAAAAAGTAATTCATAAACTTGTTTTCCATTATGAGTTTTGTTATCTGCAAGTTGCTTACAGGCATATCAAGTTTCTCAATAATATATAAGAGAATTAATTTATTCTCTGCGGATTGTTTATTATTACTTAGTGGATTCATATAAACCTCCTTTAAAATTCATACATACTAATACATAAGTGCAATCCGCCAATCGGATTGCTTCACACCGTTTCAATAAATGCATAAAATTAAAACTGGCACAGTTTTACTTCATTGATTGCATTTATTATAACACAAGTGCAATCCGCCAATCGGATTGCTTCACACCGTTTCAATAAATGCATAAAATTAAAACTGGCACAGTTTTACTTCATTGATTGCATTTATTATAACATATTAAGATATTTAACTGCAATTAAATGCACCCTACGAGGTGCATTTTCTATTTGAAGAAAAATATGGCAAGAAACGATTTCCATGTATAATATTCACTTCAGCAACGGATTGTAGAGTTTAAGTCTACAGAAAAATTCTACCCGTCACATACACCATCCAGGTGTCTCGTATGTTGACAGCTTATGCATACGAGACACAACATTAGTGTTGTGCATTATTAACACATTAATAGTTTGGTTGTGTTAATAAGCACATGTTTTGGTGACGGCTCACGACATCTGTGTCGTGAATTACGAATTTTTCCTTGCCTTAAACATAACAATCCGTAAGCTTTGTTCAAATTTTATACTCGGAAAATCGTATGCTTCCATGTTTTGTATTATAGGAAGAAAATGCGCCTACCCTACCCCATCTAGCATATGTTCTTAAAATATGAATTGCCCGGGAAATAGGGCTTGTGTTTCTCTGAACTCAAAAAAATGGTTTATTGGCTAAAATTATGGTATAATTTTATCATATAGAGAATACAATTCTTGTTGAAATCAAATGAAAGGGGAAAGGTATATGGCACGTAGAGAAATCATTGCAATGATTCTAGCAGGTGGCCAGGGAAGCAGACTTGGGGTTTTAACCAAGAAAATTGCCAAGCCGGCTGTCATGTATGGAGGCAAGTACAGGATTATTGATTTTACCCTAAGTAATTGTGTTAATTCAGGAATAGAAACAGTAGGTATACTTACGCAATATCAACCTCTTAAGCTTAACTCCCACATAGGAATCGGGAAACCTTGGGATCTGGATAGAATGCATGGAGGTGTGACTATTCTTTCCCCATACATAAAGGATGAAAAAGGTGAATGGTATAAAGGGACGGCTAATGCCATATTCCAGAATATTGACTACATAGATAAACTTGGCCCGGAGTATATATTGATTTTATCCGGAGATCATGTTTATAAAATGGATTATTCAAAAATGCTTGATTTTCACAAGCAAAATAATGCCGAAGCAACTATTTCAGTTATTAATGTTCCTATTGAGGAAGCAGACAGATATGGTATAATGAGTATAGATGATAGGGGCAAAATATACAAATTTGAGGAAAAGCCTAAAAATCCCCAAAGTACTCTTGCTTCAATGGGAGTGTATATATATACCTGGGAGGTCTTAAAAAATTACCTGATTAAGGACAATATTGATGAACAATCTGAACATGATTTTGGGAAAAATATAATTCCTAACATGCTGAAGGATGGAAGGAGCCTATGGGCATACGAATTTAGCGGATACTGGAAGGATGTTGGGACAATTCAGGCATACTGGGAGTCTAATATGGAACTTGTCAAAAGACTGCCAGAATTTAACTTGTATGAACAGACTTGGAAGATATATTCGTTTAATCCAATAATGCCTCCCCATTATGTTGATTCAAAAGGCAGTGTAAATACCTCTGTGGTTGCTGAAGGCTGTATGATATATGGAACAGTTAAGAACTCTGTAATATTTCCGGGAGTGGTTATAGAAGAGGGAGCTTTGATAGAGGATTCAATTGTAATGTCTAAAAGCAGGGTTGGCAAGGGGGCATATATTAATCACAGCATTATTGGTGAGGGCGTTTGTGTTGGAAGCAATGTGAGAATAGGAGTGGGTGAACCTGTACCCAACGAATATAAACCCGGTGTTTATAACTCAGGTATAACTGTTGTGGGTGATAATGCCTGCATTCCTGGTAATGTAGTGATGGGTAAAAATGTAATGGTAGATATTGGTGTGGGGCCAGAAGATTTTTGTTCGCTGGATGTACCATCGGGGAAGAGTGTGTTTAAAGGCGGTGATTGTGAATGAAAAATACTTTGGGTGTCGTATTAACCGGAGGCAAATATCAGGGCTTGAAGGACTTATCTGCAATAAGGTCCGGTTCTGCTGTGCCTGTGGGTGGAAAATACCGTGCAATTGATTTTGTATTATCAAATATGGTTAATTCGGGGATAAAAAAAGTTGGTGTTATAACGCAATACAGTTTCAGGTCTCTTATGGATCACTTAGGTTCAGGTAAGGAGTGGGATCTTGACAGAAGATATGATGGACTCTTTATATTCCCTCCCTCTCTATCTGATGATGATTCGGGGATATATATGGGAAGCGCTGATGCAATGTATAAAAACCTGAGTTTTTTTAAGCGGAGTAATGAGGAATACGCTCTTCTTGCCCAGGGAAACTGTGTATATAAAATGCTATATAAACAAATGCTTGAATACCATATAGAGAAAAATGCAGATATAACCATAGCTTATAGAGAAATGGACGATTATACACCTGCTGAATTAACAAGACTGGGCATAATATCTCTTGATAAAGATGAAAGAATTATAGATTTTCAGGAAAAGCCATTAAATCCTGCAACTTTAAATGGCTCCATAGGTATTTACATTTTAAAAAGAGAGTTGCTGATTTCCCTTTTACAGGAGTGTGCAGCTCATGGCAATTATGATTTTGTTAAGGATATTCTTATTAAAAAACTTCCTGAACTTAAAATCTATGGGTATAAGTTCAGCGGTTATTGGAGAAATTTAAGCAGTGTAAGAATGTATTATAGATGCAATATGGAACTCCTTGATCCTGGTGTCAGGCAGGAGTTATTCATAAATAATGGAAAGATCTATACTAAAGTTAAAGATGAAACACCTGCCAAGTACAATGCTGAAGCAGAGGTTAAAAATTCAATTGTAGCAGACGGATGCATAATCGAAGGGACAGTGGAGAACAGCATTCTTTTCAGAGGTGTTATAGTAGGGAAAGGTTCAGTTATAAGGGACAGTATAATAATGCAGAGTACATATATTGGAGAAAATGTAAATATTCAGCATGCTATACTGGATAAAAATGTAGTTATAAATAACGAAAAGCAGTTCAGGGGAGATTCAGACTGGCCGGTTATAATCGGTAAGGATGCAATGGTGTAAGGTTAATAATGCAAGAACAGTTGATTAAGGGCATTAATGGAGGAATGGAATATACAAATGAAAAGATTCTTAAAAATATTGACAGCTATAGTTTTAGTGGTTTCTATAGCCTTATCTATATCATTATCCGGTTGCGGACGGGGCAAAAAAGATAAAATTGAGAAAAGTATAGATGATAATAATGTGGAAAAAGCACAACCTGAGCCAGAAATAGACCTGGAAAAAATCAGGCCTGATGAGTCAGGTAAAATAATGGTTGTTATGTTCCATAACTTTGTTGAATCATTTACTCCTACAAAATATGATAAAGGTGAATATACAATTACCTTTGATGGGTTTGAAAAACTTCTCCATACTTTATATAACAATGGGTACCGCCTGATAAGTTTTAAAGACTACCTTGAAAATAACATAACTGTCCAGGCAGGGTGTGTGCCTATGGTTTTCACTTTTGATGATGGAACATCAGGCCAGTTTAACTTTATAGAAGAAAACGGAGAGCTTAAGGTTAATAGGAATTCAGCAGTGGGAATAATGGAAGATTTCAATAAGCTGCATCCTGATTTTGGTTTGAAAGGAATGTTTTTTGTAAACCTTGGTTTATCAACTTTTAATGGTAAAGGTGAGCTGCAGCAGCGATTAAAATATTTAATTGGTAAAGGTTTTGAAATAGGCAATCATACTTTCAACCATATAAATCTTAAAGATGCCAAAAGTTCTGAGAAGATACAGCAGGAACTAGGTAAGAATCAGAAGAAAATGTATGAATTGGTGCCTGGTTACAAAATGTATGCTTTTTCATTGCCATATGGAGCCCCATCAAATGATCTTATGAAATACGTCATAAAAGGTGAGTTTGAAGGAGAAAAATATGAGAATCTGGCTATTGTTGAAGTAGGTTGGGATCCTGCACTCTCTCCTGTAAACAAAAAATATGATCCTGTTTCAACGCATAGAGTAAGGGCACCTGGGATTAACCCTGAAAAATTTGATTTGAACTGGTGGTTGGAGAACATCTCAAGAAAAGATGAGTATGTTAGTGATGGAAATCCAAAGAAAGTTACAATTCCTAAAGAAAAATCTGATGTTTTGGATATGGAGAAGCTTAAGGATACAGAACTTATCACATATTAGAAAAAAAGATACATATAATTTATATGAAGAAAATATTGGCAAGGGGCATAAGTTAAGGCTCTAAGCACCGTAACGATAGCCTCTGGAAAATATTTCCGCATACATACACCCCTGAAAGTCTACTCTCTTTAATTCGTTTGCAATTTAGGCGGTGTTGCTATATAATAGTAATGTAGGAAAGCGTATCACGTTTCGGTAAGGAGTGTTAAATATGGCAAATGGAAAAACGAAAAAAGTTCAAACCGATTTTGATGTTAAGAGAAAAGCTGTTAAGCTTGTTATTACCCATTTAAAGAAAAAAGTATCAAAAGAGTATATGGGCCGGGAACATATCAATAACTGGATTGCCGAAATGGAAGAACTTATGAGCAAGCCTGATTTTGATATGGTGGAATACATTGATATGAGAAAAAAGCTTAATGATGTAATCGAACGTACTCTTGATGAAGAAATGAGGTATAAAATAAGAGATTCATGGTATAGCTTGGGTAGAGCGCTGGATAAAAAGGTTAAGCACAGATAATTCAACATGACATGATTGCAACAAATACAAATGACGTGAAAAAACCCGGCGAACAACCGGGTTTTTTCATGTTAAAACTCTAATATATTGATACATCTCATCATTTCTTATACTAATTTTTTCATACTCCCGAAGGAAATATTATGATATGGAAGGGAAATAATGTAATATTAAAATATACATCGAAACTTCAGCATTTTTGAGAAGGGGAAGATATAGTTATGTTATTTAACCGTAATATCAGAAATATTTTTAATGAAGTTGTTAATGAAAAAAAGCGCAGCAAGCTGACAGTGGAGAAAATGAGGGAAGAACTGATTAGAAACCTCAATAAAAAAGGTATAAGGACTTCAATTGTTCAAATTAATATGGATTCTGATAATTTAATGATAAGGCTGCATATTGATGATAATAATGCTGCATTTAGATCAAGGATACAGTGGGGATCCTGAGAATCCCCACTGTATGATGAATAATTAATTAAATTATACTTTCAAAAAGCTATAACCCTTTTTTATTGACATTAATAGACTTTCTTTTGATGGCCCTCCAGGTACATTTCTGCCCGAAACACATTTCTCGAGGCTGATTTCCTTATAGATATCATCCTGGATCAATGAAGAAAAAGTTTTTAATTGATCAATACTAAGAGCATCAATAGTTTTACTATTATCAATACAGTAAAGTACTATTCTGCCTGTTATTTCATGAGCATCCCTGAAGGGAACGCCTTTCTTTACAAGGTAGTCGGCAACATCCGTTGCGTTTGTAAATCCTCCCTGAGCGGCCTTATACATGTAATCAGTATTTACCTTCATTGTTGCTATCATATTAGTAAAAACAGGAAGGCACAACTTAACCGTGTCAATAGCGTCAAAAACCGCTTCTTTATCCTCCTGCATATCTTTGTTGTATGCAAGAGGTAAAGACTTCATTGTAGTTAGCATAGCCACAAGGTCTCCATATACTCTGCCGGTTTTACCCCTCACCAGTTCTGCTACATCGGGATTTTTCTTCTGAGGCATTATACTGCTGCCTGTGCTGAAAGAATCATCCATTTCAATAAAGCGAAACTCATGAGAAGACCAGAGTATTAACTCTTCGGAAAATCTGCTGAGATGCGTCATAACAATGGATAGGCAGGATAGCAATTCTATGATGAAGTCTCTGTCACTGACACCATCAAGGCTGTTTTCTGTAATAGCATTAAAACCCAGTTCCTCAGCTACCATATGCCGATCCAGCGGATATGTAGTTCCTGCCAGAGCGCCTGACCCTAAAGGCATTATATCGGTTCTTTCATAGCAGTTTCCTAGTCTCTCAATATCCCTTCTGAACATTTGGAAGTATGCCATCATATGGTGTGCAAAAGTTATTGGCTGAGCTCGTTGAAGATGGGTATAACCTGGAAGTATTGTATCGAGATGCTTTTCAGCCATACTCAACAGAGTATTTTCCAGGCTGATCAGCATACCCTTAATGCTGTTTATTTCATCCTTAAGATACATCCTTATATCAAGTGCTACCTGGTCATTTCTGCTTCTGCCCGTATGCAGTTTTTTTCCGGTATCACCTATTCTTGATATTAAAAGCTTTTCCACATTGGTGTGAATATCTTCTGCACCTATTTCAAATTCAATCAGCCCTTTTTCTATATCAGCAAGTATGTCAAGAAGAGTCTTCTGAATAAGCTCAGCTTCTTCCAAAGGGATAATGCCGCAGCTGCCCAGCATTTTTACGTGGGCAATGCTGCCAATTATATCCTGCCTGTACATTCTGCTGTCGAACCTAATGGAGGAGTTGAAATCATTTACTGATTTATCAGTGGCTTTAACAAACCTTCCACCCCAAAGCTTCATATATAATCATCACATCCTTTTTGGTCTAGTGCCAGGAGTCTGCTCGGAAAGTCCGGGCTATCAAAGCAGACCGCTGGAGGAACGATCATGGACTTCATTATGATACAAAAGGATTCAAAAAATGACGTTCCTCCTGCACGAGCTCGCTTTTTTGAGCAAACTCCCGGATACCACTTGTAAAAAATTATTTGTTTTTCTGATTCATTAAAGCATTTACTTTTAGCGGCAAACCAAACAGGTTAATGAATCCCTCTGCATCTTTCTGGTTGTATACATTATCTCTGCCAAAAGTGGATAACTCCTCACTGTATAATGAATATGGGGATTTTGACCCTGCAGGCATACAGTTGCCCTTATAAAGTTTCATCCTGACAGTACCTGTAACCGTTTGCTGAGTGCTGTCAACAAAAGCTGAAAGAGCTTCTCTTAATGGAGTGAACCACTGTCCAAAGTAAACAAGTTCAGAAAATTTCTGAGCTATAAGGTCTTTATAATGAAGAGTATCTCTATCAAGACATAAGAGTTCCAGTTCCCTGTGGGCAGCATATAAAATTGTCCCGCCAGGTGTTTCATATACACCTCTGGATTTCATTCCTACAAGCCTGTTTTCCACCATATCCATAATGCCGATTCCGTTTTCACCGCCAATTTTATTTAAAACTTCAATAAGTTCAATCGGTGAATATTCAACACCATTTACTTTCACGGGTATGCCTTTATCAAAATAGATCTCCACATATGACGCACTATCGGGAGCTTTTTCAGGTGGTACAATCATCTTTAGAATTTTATCGTACTGAGGTTCATTCCATGGATCCTCCAGATCGGAACCTTCATGACTTAAGTGCCAAAGATTTCTATCCATACTGTAATTGTCCTTTTTAGTAACGGGTATTGGTATGCCTCTTTCCTGAGCATAGTCAATAGCATCTTCTCTGGACTTAATATCCCAAATTCTCCATGGAGCTATTATTTTTAGATGTGGAGCAAGAGCTTTAACAGTCAACTCAAACCTAACCTGATCATTTCCTTTACCTGTAGCACCATGGGCAATAGCTGTTGCGCCTTCTTTTTCAGCTATTTCAACCATTCTTTTTGCGATAATTGGCCTTGCAAAAGATGTACCTAAAAGATATTTCCCTTCATAAATAGCTTCTGCTTTTAATGTGGGGAAAATATAGTCAGTAACAAACTCTTCTTGAATATTTTCTATATAGATTTTGCTTGCTCCAGTTTTTATTGCCTTTTCTCTTAAAGGCTCAAGTTCCTCTCCCTGACCTACATCAGCAGCCATAGCAATTACTTCATAATCATAATTTTCCTTTAACCACGGTATTATTATTGATGTGTCCAGTCCTCCTGAATATGCCAGGATAATTTTTTCTTTCTTACTCATATAAAGGCCTCCTTAAAAATATCTTCAAATTTAAATGCTATAATAATATGTTACTTTACTACTAAAATAATATGGTTACATTTGCAACCAGCTTATGTTACAATAGTAATGCATATAATTTCACAGAGTTGTGAATTACTTTTGCATTAATATAAATATATAAATATATTTATATTATAAATACTATGAATCATTTTGCCAAATAGTAAATTGTTTTATAGCGCTTGTTATTTGGCAATTGTTTATTATTATACAACACGATGCATAAATATGCAATACTATTAATATAAAAATGGGAGTACATTTAAAATATGAAGAATAAATTAAATGCACCCTAAAAATAACGAATTTTATTTAGAGGACGTGAAACAAACTTTGATAATTATGGGTATTGATCCCGGATTTGCAATAACGGGATATGGTATAATAAAATATGAAGGAAACCGGTTTACAGTTTTAGAATATGATGCGATTATAACGAAGCCATCTGAAAAATTTGCAGAAAGGCTCCTTACTCTTAACAATAGGATAAAGAAATTAATAAATATATACAGACCTGAAGCCTTTTCAATAGAAGAACTGTTCTTTAACAAGAATGTAAAAACTGCTATAACAGCTGCTCAGGGGAGAGGCGCAGCAATGGTTGCTGCAGCAGAATGTGGTATTAGCATCTACGAATATACACCACTTCAAGTGAAACAGGCTGTAGTAGGTTATGGAAGAGCCGAAAAAAGTCAGATTCAACAAATGGTAAAAGTTATTTTGAATCTGCCGGAAATTCCCAAACCTGATGATGTAGCGGATGCTTTAGCCATAGCTATATGCCATGCTCATTCATACAAAATGGAGAATATTGCCAAATGTCAGGAGGCAAAGGATAAATGATAAGTTATATAAAAGGGACACTGGAATATAAACATACTGATTATGTTATTGTTGAAGTACATGGAATAGGATACAAGGTTTTTACTTCCCTGTCAACAATTCAATCAATAGGACAAGTTGGAAGCCAAGTGAAATTACATACATATTTGCAGGTGCGGGAGGACAATATAAGCCTTTATGGCTTTGCCACTCCTGAAGAATTGAAAATGCTTGAACTTTTACTTAAGGTGTCCGGAATAGGACCAAAAGTTTCTATTTCAATAATGTCGAATCTTTCACCTTCGAAATTTAGTCTGGCTGTTATTACTGATGATGTAAAAACACTGACGAAAGTTCCCGGGGTTGGGAACAAGACAGCACAGAGGATAATTTTAGAGTTGAAAGATAAAATAAGGAAGGAACAGGGAGATATTTCGGATTTTGCAAGTACAGAGGATTCGTCTGTGGTTGACAGGGCAGGTATGAAGGCTTCTGAAGCTATAACTGCCTTAATGGTTTTAGGGTATACTGCGCTGGAAGCAAACAGAGCTGTTTCTGCCGTTTACTCTGAAGAGTTGGACCTTGAAACCGTAATCAAGAATTCTTTAAAGAAATTAATATAGCTTATTTTACCTGTGCTTTTAACGCATACACTGTTAAACGGAATTACTGCATTAAGAGGAGATGATAAAATATGGAAGAGAGGCTTGTCACTTGCGAAGCGGTAGGTGATGATCAGGATGAAGCAAGCCTTAGGCCTAGAAGGCTAAACGAATATATTGGTCAAAGCAGAGTAAAGGAGAATCTCTCAATATTTATAGAAGCAACAAAGCAAAGAAAGGAAGCTTTGGACCATGTACTTTTGTATGGCCCTCCAGGATTAGGAAAAACTACCCTGGCAGGCATAATTGCTTCTGAATTGGGAGTCAACTTAAGAATTACCTCTGGTCCTGCAATTGAGAAACCTGGAGACCTGGCTGCCATACTTACTAATTTGGGAGATTATGATGTACTTTTTATAGATGAAATTCACAGGTTAAGTAGAAGCGTTGAGGAAATCCTGTATCCTGCAATGGAAGACTATGCGCTGGATATAATAATAGGCAAGGGACCCAGTGCCAGATCAATAAGGCTGGATCTGCCTAAATTTACACTTATAGGGGCAACTACACGAATTGGGCTGCTAACATCGCCTCTTAGAGATAGATTCGGTGTAATAAACAGACTGGAGATGTATTCGGCCGAAGAACTAAAACTCATTGTAAAGAGGTCGGCAGCTATACTTAATATAGGAATTGATGAAGAAGGTGCTCTTGAAATTGCAGTACGTTCAAGGGGAACACCCAGGATTACAAACAGAATTCTAAAACGGGTAAGAGATTTTGCACAGATAAAAGCTGATGGGTTCATAAATAGAGATGTTGCAAGAATGGCTCTTGATGCCCTTGAAGTAGATAACCTGGGGTTGGATGGAATAGATAGGGAAATGCTTTTTTGCATAATAGAAAAGTTCGACGGAGGTCCTGTGGGCCTTGATACGCTGGCTGCAGCTATCAATGAAGAGGCCGGTACAATTGAGGATGTTTATGAACCTTACCTGCTTCAATTGGGATTTATTAATAAAACTACCCGGGGCAGAGTTGCAACAAGAAGGGCATATGAGCATTTGGGAATGAAATATGCTGATGAATAGATGATGAGTAGTTGATGAGTAGTTGATGAATGGTTGAAGGTTAACAGTTTGGTTTAGAAAAGGTGGTTTATACTATGTTAAAGTATGGTTTTTTAAGAATAGCAGCTGCGGTTCCGGTTCTTAAAGTAGCTGATTGCAGTTATAACACAGACAAAATAATAGGAATAATAAGAGAAGCATATTCAGAAGGTGCCCAATTTATTTTATTCCCTGAGCTTTCAATAACAGCATACACCTGTGGTGATCTTTTCCTTCAAGAGGCTTTATTAAGAGAAGCAAATTATAAACTGGCGGAGATTTTGTCTCAAACAGCTGATATGGATATCATTTCAATTGTTGGATTGCCATTACGGTTGCAGAACCGCTTGTTCAGCTGTGGGACTGTATTACAAAAAGGACGTATTTTAGGAGTTGTCCCCAAATGCTGTATACGAAATGGAAAAGGATATAACGAAGGTAGATGGTTTTCTACGGGGAAAAACATTTTAAACTGCAATATAAATATTTGCAATCAGGAAGTGCCTTTTGGGACTAATCTTTTATTTAGTGCTCAGTTTAACACCCGGTACGATACTGAGCCCAATTTTGAGCCCAATTTTGAGCCCAATTTTGAGCCCAATTTACAGCCCAATTTACAGACCCTTGCCGTCCCTTTTGCTTTGGAGTTGGGTGGCGATCTTCAGATGACTTTGCCGCAAAGTTCTTTTCATTCAACAGCAGGAGCATTAATTATTTTCAACCTTTCTGCAGCCTTTGAGGAAACAGGACTGTACGAATACAAAAAGGATCTTGTGAGGCTTCAGTCTGCGAGGTGCAATACTGCGTATATATATGCTTCTGCAGGTGTAAATGAATCTACTACGGATGGTGTATTCGGGGGACACTCAATTATATCTGAAAACGGGACTATTCTTGGGGAAGGTGAAAGGTTTAGAAGTGAAAGTCAAATAATTTATGCTGACATAGATGTAGAAAAGCTGATTTCTGAAAAAATTAAAAATTCATGTTTTATGGAAGATAATATGTGTCTAAGTGTGGATTACAAAAATTACTCGACTTCTACCTCTGCTTTTAGACAATATAGGAATATTTGTTTCCCCATAGATGATATTATAATAGATGACGCTATTGGGAAATCCTCGCCTAAGAAGCTTTACAGACATATAGATCCATATCCTTTTATTCCGGCAGATGAAAGTATAAGAGCCGCAAGATGCCTTGAAATATTTGAGATTCAAACATGGGGTCTGGTAAAAAGGCTGGAATATACAGGTTCAAAATATGCTGTAATAGGTATTTCAGGAGGACTGGATTCAACACTTGCCCTGCTGGTTACCGCCAATGCCTTTGACAAATTGGGATTACCACGGAAAAACATAATAGCTGTAACCATGCCAGGATTTGGGACAACAAAAACAACACATAAGAGTTCACTTCAATTGATGGAAGCTGTTGGTGCAAGTATAAGGGAGATTGATATAAAAGATGCTTGTCTGCAGCACTTCAGAGATATTGGGCATGATGTTAATCAACTGGATACAACTTATGAAAACGTGCAGGCAAGAGAGCGTACACAAATTCTTATGGATATTGCCAATAAAGAAGGCGGCCTGGTTATAGGGACAGGAGATTTGTCAGAACTTGCCCTTGGCTGGTGTACTTATAATGCCGATCAAATGTCCATGTACAGCGTAAACTGCGGTATACCTAAAACCCTCATTAAGTTTATGATATATTGGGCTGCTGATAATATAGTTGACGAAAGTACCAAAGATATTCTTTATAGAATAATTGATACCCCCATAACTCCGGAATTATTGCCTCCAGATCCAAAAGGTGAGATAAGGCAAAAAACGGAAGATATTGTTGGACCATATGAATTGCATGATTTTTTCATCTACTATGTAGTAAGATATGGTGCATCCCCCAGGAAAGTGCTATTCCTTGCTCAGCAAGCTTTTAGTGAAAAATACTCTGGTAGTGAGATTAAGAAATGGCTGGAAGTATTCTATAAAAGGTTTTTCAGCCAGCAGTTCAAGCGTTCATGCATGCCCGATGGACCAAAGGTTGGCACCATAAGCTTTTCACCCAGAGGTGGATGGAGCATGCCCAGTGATGCCCAGAGGACATTATGGTTAAGACAACTGGAGGAAATATAGTGTAAACCTTAATAGAAATTCGCCAGTTTTTTTAAATTTTGACTATTGACAAAAACTTAATTCTATCTTACAATAGGTAATGTCCCTTTTGGGAATAATATTAGTGTTGGTTATATGGTGGATATAGTTCAGCTGGTTAGAGCGCCAGGTTGTGGCCCTGGAGGTCGTGGGTTCGAATCCCACTATTCACCCCAAACAATATTAATAAATATTGAAGTATAAAGTCTCTCAATTAAAAGTATGAGAGACTTTTTGCTTTATATAAGAGCTTTTCGAACAGTGGTGTTATATTATCAAAGTAGCATGCCAGGAATTGCATGCCGGAAATAGTATGCCAGGAATAGTATGCAGGAAATAGTATACCAGGAATAGTATGCCAGATGTAATATGCTTATGAAAAGATGGAGATGAAAATATGTACAGTTTTATGAATGATTACAGCGAGGGTGCACACCCACGCATATTAGAACGACTAATAAAGTACAATTTTGAGCAGAATACAGGATACGGATTGGATGTACACAGCGAGAAAGCAAATGAATATATTAAAAAGCAAATCGAAAAAGAAGATGCAGACATTCATTTTATTCCTGGCGGGACACAGACTAATCTTCTGGTCATTTCTTCATTTTTAAGACCTCACCAATGTGTAATTGCTGCCAGCACAGGGCATATCAATGTTCATGAAACAGGAGCAATTGAAGCTACAGGCCATAAGGTATTTACCATGCCCTGTACGGATGGCAAGCTTACTCCGGCTGATATCCAGAAAGCACTGGATTATCACTGTGACGAACATATGGTACAGCCTAAAATGGTGTATATATCCAATTCCACGGAACTTGGAACTATATATTCAAAGGCTGAATTATCCGCCATTCACCATATTTGCCGCAGTAATGATTTAATTCTTTACCTTGATGGTGCACGTATAGGATCTGCCCTGACTTGTAAAGCCAATGACCTGCAATTATCAGACATTGCCCGATTAGTGGATGTATTCTATATAGGAGGAACCAAAAACGGTGCATTACTGGGAGAAGCACTGGTAATCTGCAGGGAAGAACTAAAAAAGGACTTCCGTTATCTAATCAAACAAAGGGGAGCTATGATGGCCAAAGGCTTTGTTATTGGAATGCAATTCGAAGTATTATTCCAGGACAATCTATTCTTTGAACTGGCTATACATGCTAACAGGATGGCGGAGAAAATAGCTGCTATACTAAAAGACTATGGTTGTTCATTCTATGCACCGCCATGCACAAATCAGATATTTCCTATCCTGCCTAATGATGTATTGGAAAAACTGGCACAAAGGGTTGAATTTTCAGTTCAAACGAAAATAGACGAAGAACGTAGTGCAGTTCGTTTTGTTACATCATGGGCAACTACAGAAGAAAGTGTGGAAGAATTAAGCAAATTCTTCAGGTAAAACATAAGGATGGTTCTTTTGTTTCTATAAATGCATAGGAGCTGTTCCTTGTGCATTTAACCAATTCTATTTGTGATGTGGCATTTACCAAAGCTCTCTCTTAATCATAGCAACAATAGCACAATAGTGCAAATAGCATTATTGTGCTATTGTTGTTTTAAGCACAATGTTGTAATTGACATTCCGTTTTGATGAGATTAATGTGTATGTAGAAATTAGATTTTCCTTGCAAAGCTCACATAAAGTCATTTGCTAGGTAATTATATAGGAGGAGACTCACTTTGGAGAAGACACTTAAAAACAAATCGAAGCCAGACATAAATAAATGTACACTGATATTTCAAAATTATGCAAAGGAATGGCAACTTGTGTTTATGTTCCTGCCTGTTGTGTTATGTCTTGGAATATTCTGTTATGCGCCAATGTATGGAATAGTTATAGCATTTAAAGATTATAGGATTATTGATGGAATTATGGGAAGTCCTTGGGTTGGACTAAAGCATTTTCAGTCATTGTTCACTGCACCTAGTTTCCGGCAAGTGTTTGGCAATACTATTAAGATAAGTTTTCTTAGGATGCTTTTTGGGTTTCCTGCACCCATTATTCTTTCCCTTTTGTTAAATGAAATAAAGAATGTTCATTATAAAAAAATCGTTCAGACAGTTAGTTATTTACCGCATTTTTTATCATGGGTTATTCTTTCAGGAATATTTATAAACTTTCTTTCACCTACTACAGGCTTTGTAAATCAGGTTATTTCCTATTATGGCGGTAAACCCATCTATTTTGTTGCTGATATAGATTATTTTGTACCAATGCTTATTGTAACAGGTATATGGAAAGGTGTGGGCTGGGGTACAATAATATATCTTGCTGCAATTAGTAATATTAATCCAGAGCTGTATGAAGCTGCTATAGTTGATGGCGCTAATCGTTTTAAAAGGATTATACATATTACTTTACCTGGTATTGCTCCGGTTGTTTCTGTTATGTTCATTCTCAACTCCAGCAATTTAATTAATGCAGGATTTGACCAAATATTTAATTTTTATAATGAAGCAGTTTACCGTGTCTCTGATATAATTGACACTTATGTATATCGCAGAGGAATCCAACAGGCTCAGTATAGTTTTTCTACAGCTGTTGGGTTATTCAAAAACATTATTAGTTTTTCTCTTGTACTAACTACTAATCTCATAGTTAAAAGAGTTAATAAAGAAGGGGGGATTTGGTAATGGCAAAGATTGGTTTACAAAAAAATCTAAAAAATGAAGGCATCGGAAGTATGGTCTTCGATTTTACAAATAATATAGTAATTTTCCTATTTTGTTTAACTATAATAATTCCATTTTGGTATTTATTTGTACAGTCTGTTGACAATTTAGCAAGCCCATCGGGCAGCATTTACCTATGGCCGCAACAATTTACACTGGAAAATTATAAAATGGTTATACGTAATAAATATATTGGTATAGCATATTTAAATACTATATTCCGTACTGTAGCAGGTACTACTTTGTCACTATTTTTCACATCTATGGGGGCATATGCAATATCAAAGAAACGTTTTCCCAATAGAGTGTTTTGGTCAATTTTTATTATCGTAACTATGTTTTTTTCAGGAGGCCTTATTCCAACTTATCTTTGGATATCTAAGCTGAAATTAATTAATAGCAGAGCGGTTCTTATCATTCCTGGTATTATTGGTGCATATAACCTGGTATTAATACGCAACTTCTTTTCTCAAATACCTGGTGAACTTGAGGAAAGTGCCAGGCTTGATGGCTCGGGTGATTTTAATACATTTATAAAAATTATATTACCTGTTTCCAAGCCTATTCTTGCAACAATAGCGCTTTGGCTGGCAGTAGGTCATTGGAACTCATGGTTTGATTGTATGATATATATTCGTGACACTAAAAAGATTGTACTTCAGGTTGTACTTCAACGTATTATAATTCAAGGTACAACAAAAGAAATTATTGAAGGTAGCGAGCAGATGCTTTTCGATGCAAAACCTGAGATGATCAAAGCTGCATGTATATACGTGGCGACCTTGCCCATACTTTGTACTTATCCTTTTTTACAGAAATATTTTGTAAAGGGAATTTATGTGGGTTCCTTAAAAGGTTGAGTGATTCAGGCTGAAACTTCATAAAGTATTTCAATGATCTTTAATAATTATCTTTAATCATTTGTGCTTTATATAAATTATTAATTTGGATATATAGGGTTTTCATAAAATTGCCCTTTATATATAATATAAAATATAAACAAAAGGAGATTGAATTATTATGAAAAGAAAACTGGCACTATTATTATCGATGTTCATGTTGGTTAGTCTTTTTGCTGCATGTACTACTAACAAATCTAATTCAACTGCAACTGGCGGAAAAGATGAAACTACTAGTACAACATCGGCAAACAAAGAAGAACGTTACAAAATAACTGTTGTTGCCCCTACTGCTGCACCCTATGACAACAACTCAGACATGGTTAAGTTTTTTACTGAGAACTCAAATATTGACTGGGATATGCAGTATATAGAAAGTGCAAAAGCCGCTGAAATTATGAATTTACGCTTTGCATCCGGTGATATTCCTGATATATATTCAAATCTTGGTTATGCTAAGTTTTATGACTTAGTTAATGAAGGAATTGGGGGTACCATTTCAGAAAAATTGTTGCGTTCAACTGCTCCTAATATAGCAAAGTACTTCGATGAATTAGGAGATAATTGCTGGACTGTTGCTAAGCATGAAAATGGTGAACTATTCACTTTCCCGGGAATTAATGCTGAATATATGTATGGCTCGGCAATCATTTGGCGCCAGTCATGGCTTGATAAATTTGGTGAAGAGATACCCAGAACATTAAAAGATGCAGAAAGAATATTTTATAAGTTTGCAAAAGAAGACCCGGATGGAAATGGAAAAGATGACACATACGCTTTATCTGCAGATGGCATGACTCAAGTTTTTAGAGCATATGGAGTGATGGACATTTTTGAGGATGAAAATGGTACTTTGCAGTACCCTGTAACTTCTCCTAAGTATACTGAAGCCTTGAATTTACTGGCAAAGTGGTATAAAGACGGTGTACTTGACCCGGAATACATAACCGGTGAAAATAAAGGCGGTTATGCAGCTCTAAGTCATAGTTTCTGCAGCGGTCGTATTGGCTTTACTGCAAAAGGTATTAACAACCACTGGAGACCGGTTGAATGGTTAAAAGAATATCCTAGCATAGCACCGGCAGCAAACCAGGAATTATTTAACCAAACATTCCCTGAAGAAACTTACTCATATGGCTATCCTTTAGAAGGACCATATGGTGACAAATCAACAGGTATGACTAATTATTCATATTGGTCAGGATTTTCTAAAAAGTTTACTGACGACATTCCAAAGTTAACGGCATTTTTAAAATTTGTTGAATGGTCTAATGGTTTCAATAATCCCGAAGATTATCTTCTTGTCAGATATGGGATAAAAGGTAAACATTGGGATTACGATCAAAATAATTTTCCTGCATATAATGAAGAATATAGGACATCAGACGAGCGATATGGTGCAGGCTTAGTCAGTGTATTTACTTTTACCAATAACTACCATGCACTAAACCTTGTCAACCCTGTATATTCCACCTGGAGAGATAAATTATATGCGGAGCCAGGCAGAAGCGTTATGAATAAATCTTATTTTGTACGGAGCCTGCCATCTGCTGCTGAATTCTCTGAACTCTCTAAACTTGAGGGGGAATTTAAGGTTGATGTTATTACTGGCAAACGTTCAGTTTCAGAATATGATAAGTTTATCGCTGAATGGAGAAAATTGGGCGGAGACAAGATGACGAAAGAGGCTAATGAAATTAGAATAGACAAGTAAAAGTAAGGGACATATCGCTTTCAAAGTAAGGGGACATACCTCATGAACGGTTATATCTGTTTTTGTTGAATTTGTTGAGGAATGTCCCTCATATGTTGAGGAAAGCCCGAATAATTTAGACAGATGAAATGATATATCCAATAATTCCAGGAGGGAACCAATGAGTTATCTAAAGGCAAGAAAAATATCTAAAATTACTTCTCTCACAGAAGCATCATGTATAAGCATTTTTACCCCTAAAGATGATGAAGCTTCCGATATTATTGAAGACCTAATTAAGGCATTTCAGAAAGAAACCAGAGTAGATGTATTTACAAATCCTGATTCTACTGAATTATATAATGTACGAAACCCAATCATACTTATTGGCAACTTATCTAATAGTTTCTGTGTTGAAGCTATGTACTATAGATATCTTCTTGTTACAGATTTAACATATCCAGGTATTGGCGGCTTTGAAGCAAGGACTTTGCTGGATCCTTTGGCGACAGGGTATAACATAATTCATTTAGGTTATTCTGATATTTCAGGACTAAAAAAAGCTGTAGAGGCATTGATAAAAAATATAAGTAAAGATTATATCGAATATATGTGTGAAATAAATCCTACACAGCTTCCGATGCCACAATCAAGAGTTGAGTCTATTTGTGCAGATAAAATTGATTTTACAGATCAAACATTTTACTATACAGCATTACAATTAGAGGATAAAGGATATATCGGCTATCTCACGGGAGACAGTCAGCAGCTTGAGGAATTCAATATTGCTTTTGAAATGTTGTTAGATGCGCCTCTTGACCATTTAAAGTTATTTAAAAGATGTATAATTTGGCGTCTTTTAGAAGTTACAGGAATGTTAAGGGATGATTTACATGAACAAAGTATTAATTTCTTCTATAATTGGGCAGATAGTAAAGAAGGTATTGGTTCTTTCTCAAGTCAAATGTATCAGTCTCCGTATTTCCCCAGACAAAATCATGGTCTAATGCCTGCTTTTGGAGTATATTTATTAGCAAATTACTTTGAAATGTATTATCCGGATTTAGAACACCCTGCAATCTGGAAAGAAACTGCAAAGCGAGTATTTGCACCTTATGAAAATGGCAACTGGAAACCATTATGTGATGGATTGTGCCATGGCTGGTGGATGTCACAGCCTCCAATGCTTGATTATGCATTATTTGATGATGCTCATGCTTATTTCATTTCCGGTGGCGCGGAAAAAGCCGGCCTTTGTGCCATGAGTGTAATAAATAATGAAGGGTGGATGCCTTGTGCAGGTGATGCAAGTCCCATAAGAAATTTTCCACATTATACACTGGATATTAATGCTGCTTACTTTAAAGATGGACGTTATCGCTTCATAAGCGAGCTTGCACCATTATGGAGAAGAGCATACAATTATCCTACTCTTGACATTTTACGACGATTTGACATTGGAGTAGAACCGATAGAGCCTACTGAGCTTCTTGATATTATTATTACACCTATGGATCCATTAGTCTATAATGCATGGAAATATGAACCGGAAATAGCAAAGAAAGCTGCAGACACACCACCAACTTATCCAATAGAGAAATGTTTTGATAAAATAGCAATAAGAACAGGTTTTAAGCTAGAAGACGATTATCTATTGATAGATGGGCTTGGAGGCGGTTCACATTCATATGCAGATGCAATGGCTATTCTTGATTATGAAGTGTTTGGAATAAGTTTCATTGTTGGAGAGGATGCTATAGGACTTAGCGACCCTACAAATGAGAATACAATAACTATATATCGAGATGGCTATACTGCACCCGTTCCTGCATTTCCTGCTATTGAAGAGGCAAAAAAAATTGGTGGTAACTATTATGTAAAACTAAAATCCGGCAATTACAATGGAGCCATTTGGGAACGCGACTATTATCTTGTACCGGCTGCCGGTCTGATAATTCAAGATAAAGTCACTGCTGAAACAAAGGGTATGTATGCAATAGAATCTCATTATCGCTGCCCGGGTATAGCAGAGCTTAAAAAAGACTGCAATGTAAGCAAATTACATTCTAAGCGCCGTAATATAAATGGTGATATAGTTAATTTTGAAATATCTACTATATCTAATGTAGAATTAGATTACACAGTACGTGAAATGTCATTTACAGAGTATAGATACCGTAATTACCCCGGATCCAAATTGCCGATAAATAAAGAGGTGGACGGTGTTCATTATCTTAAGGAACGCTATCATTTAGAGGATAATGAGCTGTATTTGAATTCTTACGATGCTAAAACTTGCATATCTCTGGAAGCTGGTGACAGTGTAGTGTTCACGAGCCTTGCCTTTCCAACAAAGACAAATACAAAGGCTTTTCTTGATATGACAGGCAAGTATGTAATTCTAGATATTGATGGTAATCGAATAGAAACACCACTAAAAGCCCATAATGTTTTTGCAGCAGCACAGGTTGAGAACAATGTAGATTGCAGAATGCCTGTAAATGTATTTACAAGTAATATTACATATTCAGGCATATGTTCTGAGGGTTCGCTATTGTGCGGCTTACAGGATGGCAGGCTTATGAATATAAGTAGTGCAGGTATAATATGTGCAGCAACTCTTGATGATGAAATTAATGCAGCTGAATATAATGGGGAATTTTATGTGGTTAGCCACGGTAAAGCCTCTATCAGCTTGCTGGATAAAACAGGTATATCCAAATGGACAATTGAGGTTAAACGTATACCCACACTATACCCTTGGTGGGAGCTCAATTATCCTACAGCAGTAAGATTGTTAATAGGTAAATATAAGGGGCAGGATGCAATAATTGCAGGGTGTGGAGATGATCATGTACATTTTTATAGTTTAAAAGGAGAGCCTTTAGGCACGTTTTATCATAAGATTACCGGTGTTCCGGATATGATTGAATTTTATGATGTAAATCAAGATGGGCAATATGAAATTCTAATTACCAGCTCAATGTTGACATGTACATCTGTTGTGGATATTATAAATACAGAAGGTGAAAGCTTGCATAGATTTGGAGGAGAAGGCTGGAAATCCAATTCTACATGTATAAGATGCTTCAATATTGAGGATAAAGTATATATAGCTCATGGTATTTACCAAAAATGTAATTTGGAGCTGAGAGTATTTGATAAAACCGGTCCAAATGAATTAATTGAAGGACGATATATTATTAAGGAGCATGTTGCAGGAGCTGTTGCGGGTTTTGCTGTGCTACCGGAAGTAGATGTAATTGCTGCAGGCACTAGTCAAGGTTTTGTTATTGCCTACAATTTTGCAGGAGAACGTATATGGTTTAACGGCATTAAAGGAGCATTATGCGATACAATTGAGTACAAAAATAAAATACTTGCAGCGGACTTGGGGGGGTATGTATATATTCTTTCACCAGAAGGAGCAATTGTAGATAAACTAAAAAGCGGGATTAAGAAACCTAAATTTTATTTGGCAGGTGAAGAGTTGTTTGCTGTGGGCGAAAATAGAGTAGTAAGATTAGATTTTTGAGGACACAGGTAAGAAGAAAACATGGAGGTTAAATATGTCTGGTAGTAAAAGAAGTGAAAAGAAACTAAATACACTTTTTATAAAACTGATATGTTTTACAGCCTTAATTACCATATTATCTGTTATGTTTGCCGGAATGTTTCCATATATTTATCTTCAAAATGAAATGAGTGATGATATAAAACAGTTTAACAACCAAAAACTACAAAAACTTAAGGATGTAATAGAAATTGATCTATTTGATATGACATTGACATTTCTCAGCGATTTTGTTAATTCGTCTAATATTTACGATATTATTAACACCATGGAGGATAGTGATGGCAAAATCAATGCATACTCGATTGTACAGATGCGGAATCTTTTACGTTCGAAAATAACAACATTTTCTTACCCTTTTGATGATATTCTTGTATACCATGAAAAAGACAGAAAGATTATCTCGGCAAAGATGGGCTTACAAGACTTGAACGATAAAAGCCATAAAATGCGAAGCAATGATGAGTGGATTAAGCATCTGGACGATCTATCTCCTCATAAGACTATTAAGTGGCTTGATAATCTGGAAGTGCCCGATTATAGCAGTAATAATTTTACAAGTACAATGAAATGTATTTCAATTATTATACGGCTTAATCCCAAACTACAATCCGGCAGTTTGGTGTATATATGTATAACAATACCGGAGATAGAGATTCAAAGGATGATGAGGAAGGTTAATCCGGATAATCAAATTCAAATGAAACTTGTAAAAGCCAATGGTGATTGTGTTGCATCTACTAACCATATAGAGGAGCAGGTACAATTCAAAAAACCTATAGGAACGGGCATGTTTTCCGGGGATGAATCAATCTATTCTGAAGTGCAGGATAATACAGTATATTCTATTATGAAATCCAATACTAATGATTGGTATTATCTTATTGAGACACCCAGGGATCATTACTATAAACGTTTAGATACATTTAATAGAAATGTTATACTTGCGGGCATCGCAATCTTTTCGCTAATGTTTTCAGTAAGCATGTTTGTTATTTTCAGATTGACATCGCCATTTGGAGATTTGCTTAATATTGTTTCTGGTTTGACGCGGACTGCAGATAATAAGTGCAAAAAAACAGAAATGCGGTTAGTTGTAGATGCTTTTAGCGGACTTGTAGAAACAAGTAATTTGCAGCAGCAGCTTCTATCCGGAAATCGGTCCCTTGTCCGTCAAAGTCTATTAACACAATTGCTTACCGGTATCAAGGTTAGCTCTGCTGAACTTGAATCATGTATAAAATTTCTGAATACATCTTTGAAATATCCTTTATATACAGTGGTACTATTGCAATTTATACCACCGAATAATGAAAGAGCAGCTGGTATTTTATCATCTCTTGAGCAATACATAAATGAGAATAAAAGCTTAGATGCAGAATTCATTTGTTATAAATTCGATGAAAAGTTATATTCCATCATTATAAACCATAATAACATAGATATCTCAGAAATAAAGGACTTTTTTGAGAAACTTTTAATCACTTTTGAGAATAGTCTTATGATTACAGGATCTGCAGTTATTGGTTCAACCAAAGAAACAATGGAAGAAATTTTCAAATCGTACCGAAACGCCACAGATGCACTTTGTTATGCTGCATATTATCCAAGTATAAGCGTATTGTGTTATCAGGAAACTAAACTATGGGATATGAATACTCAATTTGATGAGACATTAATTTCAAAGCTGACAAAGAGTATTAACATGATGCATACAGATAACGTTTGCATGTACATAAAATTAATATGTGACTATATACACAATAATTTTATCTCCTATAAAACCTGTATGAAGACTGTTGAATATATCATCAATGTTGTAGAGATGGAGGCTATGTCTATGGAAATTAGTTTAGGTAACGAAGAAACTACTAATTTAGCCAATCAGGTTGAAAACTGTTATTTTATTACCGATATGTTCGACTGTATTAAAAACTTTATTGTTAACATGATTGCGTCTGCTGATAAAATTGATGCATCAGGAGTGTCTAAAGAATACGCAAATGCAGCAATTGCTTATATGAATGAGAACTTTAATAAAGATGTATCAGTTCAAGATATTGCTGATGAAGTAGGAGTAAGCAGGTATCATCTTTCACGAATATTCAAAGAAAATACAGGAGTTACCTTAGTTGATTATCTAAATAGAATACGTTTTAGTAAAGCAGAAGTGTTCTTGAAAAATACTGATATGAGCATTAATGAGATTGCTAAGGCTGTTGGTTTTAATAATATATCTTATTTCAACCGTAAATTTAAACAGATGTTTGGCATGACGCCATCACAATTCTATGGAGAAATTAATAACTGAAAATTGTAGAGGGACGCACTTTAACATCGCAAGGATACGCTCTTTAACGTAAAAGAAATATCATTACTCGAGAAAAGAGTGTCACCTTGAAGAAGTGTTCCCTTGATGAGAAGGAGACTTACTATGACAACACTAAAACCTAGAGTATTGAATTACGAAACCAAAATATCAAAATCAGAAAAAATAACAATTATTGCACCTTCAAGTGAATATGGCATAAAAGGTGCACATCAAATTTTCAATAAGATAAAAGTCTATTCAAATGCAGATATAGCAGATATATTAGTTAACCCGGATAAAGAAATTTTATATGATGCCAGAGGTCATGTAATACTTATTGGTAATTTATCTGACAGTAAGTGTCTAAAGGAACTTTATTATAAACAATTAGCCGTTACAGATTTGCATTACCCTGGATTGGAAGGATATGAAATCCGTACACTCATAAATCCACTTGGTACGGGATACAATATAATTCAAATAGGATATTCAGATGAAAAAGGTCTTTCAAAAGCAATTGATATCTTTTGCTCAGAAATAACCCTTTCTTCTGATTCGAATTCAAAAACAATGCCTTCCTCCAATTTAGATGCAACGGCTTTTTCCATTAGATATTTTAATGATCTTAAACCCACCCGCTTGCATTTCCCGGAAGGCAAAGTTCAGGAATTATTAAACAGTTCTTACTCTTTAGATGATCCGACAATACATTATACTGCTCCTATAGATGAAGTAGGTTATTTAGCATATTTAACAGGAAATAAAAAACTTCTGGACCTATATTACAATTCATGGAAAGTACTATTGAAACTTGAGTATGGTCATTTAAAGCTTCATAAGAGAGTTGTGTGCTGGAGGCTTCATGAAATTACAGGGATGGTACCTGAAGAAATTAGAAGTGATATTGTTAACTTTTTCTATGGGTGGGCGGACGGTGACGAAGGGGTAGGATCCATATTACGTAATATTTACCAGATGCCGGATTTCCCCAGACAAAATCATGGTCTAATACCTTCTATGGGGTTAGTTTTATTACATGATTACTTTACGAAATATTATCCTGAATTACAAAGACCGGCTGTATGGAGAGAAACTGCAGATAGAGTTCACTCAGTTTACTTTAATGGAAACTGGAAACCGTTATGTGACGGATTGTGTCATGGCTGGTGGCTATCTCAACCCGCAATGCTTGAATATGGATTGTTCGATGATGAACATAAATATTTTGAAAATGGTGGTGCCGGAAATGCTGCACTTTGTGCTATGGCAGTTGTAAATAACGAAGGGTGGCTGCCAAATTCAGGAGATAGTGATATAATTCGCCAATTCCCCGGGTATGTACTGGATATGACATCTGAATATTATAGGAATGGGAAAGCAAAGTATATAAGCAATTTAGCACCTATATGGAGAAGAGGTTACAGCGGTCCTATTTCATTTTTGCCAAGGATGTATGATATTGGATTAAAACCTGAAGAACCTGAAGAATTAATAGGAGTCACTGTTATTCCAATAGACCCCAATGTATATAATGCTTGGAGAGACTATCCGGATATTGCTCATATGGTTGCAGATACACCTCCTGTTGCCCCCATTGAAAAATGTTTTGACAAACTTGCTGTAAGAACAGGGTTTAACAGGAAAGATGAATTTTTATTGATTGATGGATTAGGCGGTGGTTCTCACTCATATGCTGATGCCATGGGAATTTTGGATTATGAGAAGTACGGAGTAAGTTTTGTTGTTTCTGAAGATCAGCTTTATTGGATAGAACCGGAAAATCATTCTATGGTTACAATGTATAGAGATGGCAAGGCAAACAAAATACCTTCTTTTGCAGAAATTGATAAAATAGAAGAAATAAGCGGTGATAAAATATATATATCAATGATATTGAAAAACAAAGAAGAGGCTGATTGGCGTCGTGAAATATATTTTATACCTGATAAGTTTGTTATGATAAATGACACAATAATTGCCAACGAAGAAGGGGATTATTCATTAGAAACACATTTTAGAACACCGGGATATGTAGAAATAAACGGTAATAACTTTCAGAGCAGGAAGCAAACAAGATATGGAGATAATGTAGAATTTCTTCTTCAAATTAATTGTTCTCACCAGCTAAACTGCTCTGTAAAAGAAATTCCCCTTAATTATTCATACAGAGCCTTACCGGGTGAGGGAAAACCAATATCAATAGAAACTGATCCCTTAGAATATGCAAAAATAAGATATCATTTGCAAGATGATAATATTGTATTGAGTGCTTGCACCGGCAAAACATCCATTTATATGAATAAAGGAGATAAAGTAACTTTTACAAGTTTGTTATTTGCATCAGATGAAGCAAAAGAAGTATCAATTAAAGAAATAAATGGCAAGTTCAATGTTAAAATAGAAAATGAAATATACCCAACATATTTTGATAGTTACTCAATACAGTCAGCTGAAAAACAAAAGGATGGAACCTTATCTGCCACTGCGACAGAATTATTTAAATCTCATTCTGATATAGCGGCCATTAATGTTTTTGATAGCAAAATATGGTGTGGACTTTCAAATGGAGATATAATCAGTGTGGATAAGTCTGGAAATATAAGGGGAATTGCATCTTTAAATACACAGATACATGATTTTACCTTGCATAATGGATTTATATATACAGGATGCGGGACTAACAGTATTATTAAAATGACAGATAAAGGAGATTTAGTATGGAATATAGAAACAGTTCGTATACCTACTATATATCCTTGGTGGGAATTGGATTACCCTGGTGCAATGAGTTTGAAAATTATAAAATATAAAGATAAAGATACCTTGATAGCAGGGTGTGGAGATAATAACATCAGGTTTTATGATCTTGATGGAAACTTATTAGATTCTTATTATTTCTTTGCAGCAGTGCCTAATGTTATTGAGTCATATGATGTTAATAATGACGGAAAAAATGAAATACTCCTTGCCGGTAATATTATAACATGTGTTTCTAATGTTGATGTACTTGATGATAATGGAAAGCTATTGCATAAGTTCGGAACTGAAAACTGGACTAGCATTGCTACAGTACTTAAGTGTTTTGATATACATGGTAAAAAGACCGTGGCACTGGGGGTTAATCATAGAAGCAATTTCAAATTATATCAATTCAACCCAGATAGCAAGGATATTAAAGGTGAGTACATTATTAATGACAGGTTAGCAGGGGCTGTTACAGGAATAGACTTAGACTATGATAATGGTGTTATTGTTGCAGGCACAAGTCAAGGATTTATAGCTGCTTACACTGTAACAGGAGAGCAAAAATGGGTAAAAATGATTAATGGAATAATATGCGATGTAAAATATTTCAACAAATTGTTCTGGATTGCAGATGAAGCCGGGTATGTTTACAAATACAATAAAGATGGTGTATTGATAGATACAATCTATGTCAATGATAAGGTTAAGAAGCTGGAAAATGTTGATGAAGTTATGTATATTATAACAAAAGGAAGTATCTATGTGTTAAATGAAATATATTAAAGTGCACATTTTGAATTTATGAAGAAATATATTCCAGAAGCTATCGTTACAGTGCTTATATCTATACCAAACTGCAGCACTTCAACCAATACTCCTTACCAATATTTTCTTCATATAAATTAAATACACCCAATAGTTAAATAATTTCTAAGGAGATGTTATGAATGATAAAAGTACTTACTATAGGAAATAGTTTAGCTGATAATGCAACAAGATATTTAGAAGAGATTGCAGCATCAGGTAAGGATGTTGAGCTTATATTAGGAAAGGCTAATATAGGAGGATGTTCTTTGGAAAAACACTGGAATTTGGTAGAGCAATGCGATTTGCTTACAGATGTGAAACCATATAACTTTTATATGACAGGAGCAGAAACTTGCAGTGCCACACTAAAAGAGGCTCTTGTAAGTGAGAGGTGGGATTTTGTCACCCTACAGCAGGTAAGCAACTTGAGTTGGATGGCAGAAACATTTTTCCCATACATACAAAAACTATATGATTTGGTTAGAAAGCTTGCACCACAAGCACAGATAGTAATTCATCAAACTTGGGCATACCGGTGTGATGCTGAAGAACTTAAAAAATATGGAATTAGCCATGAAGAAATGTTTGCTTGTTTGAAGCAGGCCTATTCTGAAGCTTCAAAGAAATTGGGATGCAGGATAATACCATGTGGAGAAGCATTTCAAAAAGCACGTTCAATATTTAATTATACACCGGATGAGAGTTACGATTTTGAAAATGCAAAACCATTTGAATTGCCTGAGCAAAGCAAATCATTAATAGCAGGCTATTTTTGGAAAACGGGAAATACTGTTACAGGAAAGGCTGAACTACGCATTGATGGCAAGCATGGCAATGCAAAAGGCTGTTACCTTGCCAATGCTGTATGGTATGAAATGATGACAAAAAACAGTATACTTGACAACAAATTCTGTCCAGAAGGCATTTCACAAGAAGAACTGGATATCCTGAAAAAAGCAGCTCATGAAACAGTGAAGGAATATGGGGGTAGTTTTTGATTATATTCTAATTTGAGTATTTAGCCTGTTGTGTTTGGTGCCCGGCACCAAACACAACAGGCTAAATTAATTATGCATTGCTTTGTCTTCGGAACTTGCTCGGAGATATGCCAAAATTGGCCTTAAAACATGTCATAAAATATGTGGAATTATCAAATCCGATTTCATTAGATATTTCATAAACTTTTTTGTTAGTTGTTAGCAGCAAATCTTTTGCAAGTGTCATACGTTTTTCGGTTATATATTCCTTAAAACCAGTTCCTGTAAATTCTTTAAAAAGACGACTACATGTATACATAGACAAATTGAACTCATCAGCAATTTTAACGAGTGTAATGTCAGGTTCTGTAAAACTAGAATCTATATATGCAATCATCAGCTTTTTCAGATGACTATCAACTGTTTCATGTCTTTGGTTTATTATTTTGCAGACAATTGATATATTATCCTCAAGCTTTTTTTGGAGGATTTCTGAGGAATTAAATGCTATCAAGTCAGTAAAAACATGCTCCTCAATTATAATATTCATGTTTCTCATAGTATTAACATATGAGCTGATAAGTTCATAGCATAAATAATTTTTTTTAAAAATATACTGTTCCTTATTAATAAGCTCATCAAAAATCAATGAAAGCTGTGCTAGAGCGTCACTTTCAAATCCATTTTGGATACACTGCAAAAATTGAGGTATTTTATCATTGGTATAGGAAGAATCTTGAGTTGTATTTTTTATCTGCCTGGTAAGTATTAGCTTCATATTGTGTTCCAGCTCTGTTAGAGCATGAAGATAAGAAATTCGTATTTTATTTATATCATCAACTGCATTACCTACACCTATAACAAATTTTCTGCTAAATGTCTGTTCCAAAAGTGCTTGAAAACCGGTACTCAGTTGTTCTGTACTGTCGCAGGGGTTTTTTACACAAATTATTGTTATGTAATTGCCATACAAAGCATCTAGCATAAAAATAGATATGCCTAATTGTTCAAAAGCTGCTTGTGTTAGTTGTTCACGGATCAGATTGTTAGGACTGAAATCGTATATATTAATTACAAAAAAAGTTTTATCTTCCAAAAAATCATATAAAAGGTGTTTATTATTTTTGGGTATGGGAAAACCATAAAGAATATTCCCAAATATATAGTCCATAAGTAATAGTCGCTGTTCTGACACGATTTCATTCATTTCATTGTTTTCACTATACATTTTATCTATAGTGTGCCTGATAGTTTTAATTTCACTGCTTACTGAAGTTGTGGGGAGATGGTATTGTATATTTTTTATTAAGTCGGATATTGGTTTATAGCTTATATATACGGCAAAAGCTGAAACAAATATTATTCCAAGCATCAGTATAATCATTGTTGTCTGTATTTTGCCGTAAAATGTAATTACTTTTTGCATGACGGTATTTTCAGAAACAACAGAAATAAAAGCTAAGCCACTATCCTCATCATACTTTTTAAAAATGTTTTTACTTACATTATTCATCTTATATGTAAAGAAATTATCATCTTTTTGACATATAAAATCCTGAAAACGATTATCTGTTTTTAACTCGTAGTCAAAATCCTTGTTGGCATATATTAACTTAGTGTTGTCAAATATAGCCAACCCGAAACTTTCATTTGAGGAGAGTCCGAAAAAGTTGGAAGAAAGTGATGAGTTGGAGATTATATACATAAGTGTTGCATTTTTTTCAATGCCAAAACTCATCCTAATGGGTATTGCTATAATAAGCTTTGCATTATTTGACATTTGAGTGTCAAATGATGTTAATATTTTAATGCTATAATCTGTCTGTGCACTAAATATTTCCTGCAAATCTTTTTTCATTTCTTTATCATTAGCAGAAAAACGTTCAATAAAGCGATCTAGATGAAAAGTATAGTCAGATGCCAAAACAATATTGGTATCCTTAAAATGAATTGCAATGTTTTCGGCATTTGGAATCATCTCCCTGTAAGTTTCAAGTATTTCTAAAGCCTCTATCCTGTACCAATAGTTGGAAAATATCTTGCTTTGTACAAGTTTCTTTTGGACACTAATTTTAATAGCATTATCGTTAACAGTTGAAAGTTGGTCTTTAAAATAATTACAAAAGTGCAATGCAGACTCAGAGTAATGTTGCTTATTTTGAACTTTAATTTCTTCATATGTTCTATGTGTAATAAAGTATTGCGATATCATAAATGGAATTGCGACCAATATAAATATTGTCAATATAAGTCTTGTCAAGTATTCATATTTTATAGTTGCTTGCCTAAGATTATATTTCAAAACTACCAACCTCCATTTTATATATGAAAATAGCTCTTCTTACAGAACTTATTTTATCATAATGTACTATAAAGCAATACTTTAAATTTTTGCTCTTTACTTCAAAAACTGAAACTATGCAGAACATTTCGTAAAATTATGCGAATTTCTAAGTAAACAGCAAATGATTTTAGTTTACAAACTATTTTTGATTATGTAAAATCGAAGGAAAAGGAGGGTAAAACACTATGAGTAATTCTACTAAAACAAGCATTACGTTTATAGATAGAAAAAAAACATTATGGAAACGAATTGCCGAAAATTATGAAATGTATATTTTCCTTTTGCCAGCTGTAATATATTACATAATCTTTAAATATGGTCCATTGTATGGATTGCAGATAGCATTTAAAGATTATAATGGCGCTATGGGTATATGGGGAAGTGAGTGGGTTGGTCTTAAACACTTTAAAAATTTCTTTTCATCATATTATTTCTGGCCGCTTATCAGAAATACACTTTCAATATCTATTTATTCCCTTATTGCAGGTTTCCCGATGCCTATAATCCTTGCTATTATGCTTAATGAAGTGAAAAATTATAAGTATAAGAAGTTTGTTCAAACAGTTACATATGCGCCACACTTTATTTCAACAGTTGTTCTCGTAGGTACAATTGTAATCATTCTTTCACCGACTTATGGTCTTGTAAATCAGATGCTTAAGTTTTTCGGGATGGAAACACGGAGCTTCATGACAAGTCCGAAGCTGTTCAGGCACATATATGTGTGGTCAGGTATTTGGCAGAGTACAGGTTGGGGATCAATTATATACCTTGCAGCTCTATCTTCAGTTGACCCTGAACAGCATGAAGCTGCAATTATAGATGGTGCTTCAAGGATTCAGAGGATTTGGTATATAAATATACCTGTTCTTATTCCGATAATGACGATTATTATAATAATGAACGCAGGAAGCATTATGAATGTTGGTTTTGAAAAAGTATTACTTATGCAAAACGACCTCATAATGGATGTTGCAGATGTAATTTCAACATATGTCTACCGCCGCGGCTTGATTCGGGCTGAATTTAGTTTCTCGGCAGCGATAGGACTATTTAATAATGTAGCAAATTTCATACTCTTGATGATAGTGAATGGTATAACACGTAAACTTGGTGAAACCAGCTTATTCTAAAGAAAGGAAAGGTATAACATAATGACTGTAATAAAAGAAACAACAAGCGATAAGATATTTGATGCTATAAATATGGTATTTGTTACATTAATTATGCTTATTGTATTATATCCGATGTTATTCATATTATCATCGTCATTCAGCAACCCTGATTACGTTAGTACAGGCAAGGTTTGGCTTCTCCCAAGAGGATTTAATATAGAAGGCTATATACGGGTGTTCCAGGATGTAGAAATTATGATTGGATATAGGAATACGATGTTTTATACAATAGCTGGTACATTACTA
>Ga0116194_1000456_pt1 | contig 35866 bp, 37 predicted proteins | sample AD_SCU001_MetaG_FD_89887 | JGI IMG/M metagenome (GOLD analysis project Ga0116194, IMG submission 89887) | Active sludge microbial communities of municipal wastewater-treating anaerobic digesters from China - AD_SCU001_MetaG | ecosystem: Engineered > Bioreactor > Anaerobic > Digestate | place...
AGAGCTTGTAATCAAAGATGTCCTCGAGGTATGCAGGGATTGTCTCGTCCTCGCAGGACAGGATCTCCCCCTCGATGTCATCAAAATCGAGCACCCGTGTCCATGTTGCGGTATCCGCCGTGATACCGGCGGCCCGGTAACAGTCCTTTATGATATTCTTTAACTTTCGGCGCTGCTGGATGCCGAGTGTCGGGAAGTTAATCGAGATGGCATCGACAAAGTCTGAAGTAGCCCGGAGTGGTGTGATCTCATCTATCCCGGGGTCGAGTTCCAGCGGGTTAAAGTAGTACTGACCACCCTCCCGGATCTTGTATGACCGGATATCGCTGTCCGTCCCTGCCATGTCCCCGTGGAAATCGATCAGGAGAACCGGCATCGACTGTGCTGCGAGTTCTGAGGCGATACAACGGATTGTCTCGGTCTTACCGGCCCCCGACCCACCAATGATGATCATATGGCCGTTGTTAAGCCTGCCGGGCGACCAGTTGACCTGTAGTTCATCCCTGGTGTAGCCGAGGAAGACATCTAGCCCGCCGGAGCGCCGGGGTTCCGCCACAGGAGCGGTTCTCAGTGGTGCTGGCGGTGGGTGTGCCACGACCTCGATCATCTCTTCGATCTCTTCCTCCTCCACGGAGGGTACTGCAAGATCATCCCACGCCTCTTCATCCTCCTCTACGTACCCGGTTGTCGGTGCCTTGAGGGCTGTCCCTTCCCTGGAAGGCTGTGCATCCTCGATCTTCCTGGGAGGTTCTGTTGTCGGCATGGGTGGGTGGTCGATAACGATCTTCCCTGCAACTTCGTTCATAAGTGCATGTTTGAGGCCGCGGAGGCGCGTCTCGTAGAGGTTCCGGTCCTTGACGATGAACCTGGCAAGGTCGACCCCATCATCCTCTGGAATCCCTTCCAGAACGTAGACTACATCGGTAAGGCTCGTAAGAACCTGTGACAGTTCGCGGCGGAGGGAACGCGATGCGCGGATACGCTCATAGTCCTCGCCGAAAGCAAGGTACCGAAGAACGGTGAACGTCGAGTAGAAGGACTCAAGGAGCATATCGTAGTGATCCCTTACTGCAGGGTCGATCCGTTCGAGCATCTCCTTGAGGATGTAGGCAAACTCTGGCGGGAAGGTGTAGACAACACCGTCGATCATGCCGGTGTCAAGGTCGCAGGCGTAGGCGAGGACGGTGCAACCAGAGTCTTTTAGCCTGGCAGCGAACCGTTCACATTCTTCAAATAGACGCGGGCAGTATTTGAGCAGGAAATTTATGAACGTCTCACCGCTGCGGGGTGGTGTTGATGGGAACGTCTTGTTGATGAAAGACCCCTTCACCGTACCTGCAAGGAGAACCGGGACGATCTCGTGGGTCTCGCGGGCGAGAACCTGCATATTCAGTCTCCGGAGCCGCGCCTCCAGCAGGTCCCGACCGATCGCCTCACCGCAGGGGGTCGGCCTGATCAGCGTCGTGCCGTGCCAGGAGAGGGACTCGATGAGGCCTATGTCTGTAAGGGCAAAGAGCGGGCCGGAGGTATGGGCGTAGCAACTCTGCTCGATCACGCCCTTTCCTTCCCCGCGGCAAGAGGCACTGTTCTGGGCTATGTAGATGTAGAGCAGCGTCTCGATGATGTCGCGGACCTCCTGGAACCGGAAGTCCCGGAGGTATTCGATGACCGTGGAAGGAAACGATCCCACCAGGCCGGGAATCTCGGCATCTGAATAGTCCATGGTCTTTAGTACTCTGGCTATCTCTGTTGACACGGTTTCACCCGCGGATGTCTTCTTATCCAGGTTATCCAGGCCGGCACGGGGGGTGCGCGTACCACTTCAAGTGATTGCGTATCTCCGGGCATATCTCCGGTGAGGGAGATAGTGTGAATTGGTTTGCTCTCTAACCTAATAAACATAGGTTTTTTGCAGAAATACGGCTGTATCCGGTAGAACCCTCCCGCGACCGGAGACCCCGCGCTGGATGGGTGGCAGGGTGTCTGTCCAGGTGATCACCGTTGTCGGATCTCATGCAGGCGGATGTCCGGTGGCTGTGAGACTGCGCCGTCAGTTTTCACTGCCATACCCTGACCGGGTCGATTGAAGCATCGATGAGGATGTTGAAGTCGAACGTCTCGACCCAGCCCATCTTCTCAAACATCTGCATAAAACAGACGCCCGCGACCATTGCCTTCGGATGGGTGGCAACGACCTTTTGCACGGCTTCTTTCGTGATCGGGACGCCCGGCATCGAGAGTCCACCCATCAGGACTATCACCTTCGGTTCGACTTTCCTGGCTGATTCGGTGGAGACCTGCATACCGACGCCCTCGACAGGGCGGATGACCTTTGCATCAGACTCGTTGACGTAGGGCACGTAAACCTGTTCGATAGGAAGGTCGCGGACGGCGAACCCCAGGAGTTCGATGAAGGGGGTGCATGTACCGGGGCACCCGTAATAGACAACCTGATCGCCCGCATTGAGCCCTGCGTTGCGAAGGAATCCTTTGAACGGCCGGAGCATTCCCGGGACACCGGAGAGTTGTTCTTTCAATTCCATATTGGTCTTCTTATCGCCTGGAGATATACCGTTTCCGGATGCGACCCCTCCCCCTATGAAGCCATCAGACCTGTTTCTTCAAGATGCTCCCTGGTTTGATGAACCTCGCCCGGTGGAGGGATAGGAAGGGGATGCGTATTCCTCCAAAAGACCGGTCGTCATCCGGGGTTTCTGCGAGACGCTATTCAGGAGGAAGGTGGATAGAGATGGTAGAGGCAGGTCGGTGATGGTAGAGGCAGGTCGGTGAACGAGAGTCCCCTTATGATATGCAGAAATCTCATCTGCGTTCGTGACAAGGCTTTCATACGCCAATCGCCACACACTGCTCGCCCCCTCGTGGGGTGCGGGAGGAGGCTGCGTGAGCGGTCGGGCGGTGGAGGTGGTTTCCGCGAGAAGCCTTATTACCGGAGACGCAGGAGAGACAGGGGGCGGGGGACATCCCGTCAGCCCCTCCCCATAGGGACGATTCCCTTCTCGATAGAGTGTCAGGGGGACTCCTCACCACGTCCCAGGCGAGAAACTCCCCTGAGATTTCATCCCGTCTCTGGCATGGCTTTACAGATGCAACCGCCACACTCTGCCGGGAAAAGGTGGAGATTTTATGGTACAGATCGTTGATTTGAGGCCATCTCTACAGCGTTCCGCAGCCAGAGAGGTGGTAGAGTCTGCGGGCACGTTCGGCCGCCCCCTCCGACACTGTCTCCCGGATATGGGTAAGGATGGTCTCGATGTCCTCTTCTGGCACACATCCCAGGTCTTCTCGGCCGGAGAGGATCAGGTCCGTAAGATACGCCCAGTCCTCTTCTGAGAGCCGGGCAACCCGTTCTGCAAAATCCTCATCATCCCTGGCAATGTGGTTTGAGACCGGCGGCAGGATCGAGTGAAACTCATGCCCGGACCCGGGGCAGAGGATACCGCTATATTCAGGGGCCAGTTTTCGAAGGATGGCAAAATCCTTCTCGTCAAGTTCGCGAGCCATGGTTTCCTGGATCTAATGGGGTTGTGTTTAGTCAAAAATTGTTCCGTCCCCTGGCAGCGTGGCGCTGTTGTAGAACGACCAATCCAGGCGGTATACTGTGGAAAGATGAGGCCTTGTCCTTACTCCATCTGTGCCCGGATGTGGCGCACTGTCTCGGGATACCGTCCTTCAATTTGGCTATCCTTGAGGCTCTCCCTCACGATCCACCGCATATCCTGGTCTTCCAGTGTTGAGACCTGTCGCAGGTACTCAAACCCGCCGGATGGGATGGCGGCAACGACCTGGCTGAGTGTGTGGCCGAGCGTCTTTCGAAGCGCATGGAAAGCCTCGGAATCCCTCTCACCTGCGGTATAGACACGGATCAGGATCTTTCGATGAAGTCGGAGCGCTGCCTCTGCAAGTTCTGGATCACTGAGCAGGTTTGGGTCAGCAATCCCGGCGGCCACGGCCCTCATGGAAAGCCACGAACCACTATCCAACCAGCCATTTAGTTCAAAGAGGGTCACGTCCTGGTACCGGGCAAGGAGATCCCGGAGCCCGAGAGCCACGGCGTCCCGGATCCGCCACCGTGGGTCTTCGGAGTTCACTGCAAGTTTCCGGAGCGCTACCTTCACGCACTCCGGCGATATCGTGCCAATCGCCCCGACGCCCCTGACACCGCAGATCGAGAGTAACTCGTTTGGGTCGTCCGTCGGTGCATCTTCGGGTGATATACAGGCGAGTTCAACACAGAGATCCCAGAGTATCCGACAATCTTCCGTATCGGCGGCAGCAAATTCCCGCACAGACCTGGCAAACGCCTCTATCAGCTCCAGGTTCGCCTTGTGACCCGGGATTTTGCTCTCCGCTACGAGGTAAGCAATGAGATCTTCGGCGTCTCCGCTCGAGAGAATATCCATGAGGTGCCGGGAAACTTCCCGGGCATAAGTCGCGCCAGGGCACATCTTGCGTAGAGATGAGGTAACTTACGGGCATAAAAAGATCGTTATCGAATAGGCAGTTTTTCAACAAAGGTTTCGAGTGCCGCATGGACGTTCTCCCGGTTTAAGGTAGAGATGGGGAATACCATCTCCCCCGGGAGATCGCGGCAGATGGCATCGGGCATCGCATCAGGACAGTCGCACTTGTTTGCCATAAACGCGAGCGGCACATCGAGCGCTTTCAACTGGGCATGCAGGTGTCTGGTCATTGTGTCCACGCCTTTTGTTGCATCCACAATTATGATGGCGCCGTCCATGCCCCGTGAGAGGATCTGACGGACAAACTCGAACCGCTCCTGCCCGGGTGTCCCGAAGAGGTAGACAGCCCTGCCATTCACTTTCAGCCTACCGAAATCGAGCGCAACGGTGGTGGGACCCTCTTCTGAGGACGCCTCAATATGACGGCTGCGTGGGTCAAGCGCCTGGATGAAACTTGACTTGCCTGCATTGAATGATCCAAACACGACAATCTTAAGCCTGTCTTCTGCCATCAGGCTTCTTTTAACGTCAGGATGTTTTAGGGTTTCGATATGATGGCAGCGTGAGCGAGATAGCGATAGTTCCGGACTGTCATGGAGATCATCTTCCTATCTTCCGGATTTCATGGAGAGAGTGTTCCGTGGTCGATGGCGCAACGACGCTGCCCGGTTACGGGTGCAGGTCACCGAACAACCATATATCGGTAACATCCAACGTACAGATATGGGGTCAGACGAGTTGGATCCTATAGTGCTGGAGATCATGGCAACCCTGGATAACCTGCTCCTCGCTGAGATGCAGGCAAGGTTCCAGGTATCCGCGCTCGAGGCACAGGAGTACCCCCTCGCAGCGACATTTGAGATGGTCAGGGACATGGAGGCGGATGCTGCCCTCGATGAGGCGCTCAGCGGTTTCGGATTTGAACAGCACGCACTGGATGACGATGCTGAATTATGGATCTCTGATGAGCTCGGATTGATGGTCTTCCTCTTCTTCACCGCATCGGATGGTCGCTCCTACACCTACAGGATCGTCAGGTTCGAGGTGGTCGGCGAGGACGAAATATCTCTGTAAAAAGGTGGATGTGGGAAAAACAAACGTATTGCTGTTTGATGGATTGCCATGCCAGGTGCTATATACTGCGAGTGACACTCTGTCTAACAAGCAGAAAACCGGAGGGATATATTTGGAGCGCTCGGTAAAACGTCTCATGGAGGATAGGGATAAACGGCGGGAGGAGAACATCGAGAAGTACATCGAACAGCTCTCTGATGAGAGCACCCCCTACCGACTGCGGGCGATCGAAGCCCTCGGGACGTGCAGTGATCCGCGGGTGGTCGAACCCCTTATCACCGCGCTGCAGGATCCCGAGAACGAGGTCAGGTGGGTCGCGGCGCAGGCGCTCGGGAAGGTCCGCGACCCTCGGGCGGTCGAACCCCTCCTCCCTCTCCTCAACGATCAGGATCGCTGGGCGCGGCGCGGTGCTGCCTGGTCGCTTGGAGAGATCGGTGACCCCCGTGCTGTCGAACCGATCCTTCCCCTGCTTGCGGATAAGAAGAAGGATGTCAGGACAGCTGCCGCCGACGCACTCGGGAAAATTCGCGACTCGCGGGCGACCGATGCCCTCTTCGCGGCCCTTGAGAATGAGGTGGAGCCTGAAGTAAGGACGGCGATCCGCCGTGCCCTTCGTGAGATTACGGGTGAAGAGGAGTTCTGAGCGGGTGGGTTGATTGAGGGGACGCTTCTGGTAGCGGTCATTACGGGCGTCCGAAACCCACTGGCATGACCCTCTTTGCTGTATCTCTCTGCAATAGCATTGGGAAATATTTCTCAGTCGGAGATCCGGGTAATCTTCGTGTCCATCCTCTTGAGGATGGCCCCCGCATGAAAGCGGATGAGGGCGCCTGGATAGTGGCTGCGGGAGATTGCGAGATCAACGAAGTTGGGGAGTCAATTCGCACATTCTGGCTCTGGCAACAGGGATTTCAGGTTATAGGCGGGTATAAGAGAGCATGGGTTCTGGACGCTTCCGGGTGGGTTGAGAGCCGGGGTTCGAGCGCTTGAGTCACTACCTACATCTGCCCGTGGTCGTTTACGGAAGGTTTTTAGCAGATCTCTGTAATCTTATCGCATATGTACGAGCGAAAAAGTCTCTATGGCGTCCTGATCGCAGGGCTGCTGCTCATCTCTCTCTTTGGGGCCAGATGCACGTCGCAGCCGACAGGGGAGGGAACACCTGGTGCGACACCCACAACCGGCTGCGACGGCACCCGTGGTGGAGAACTACACCCTCAACGAGACGCATAACAATGCGAATGTCACGCTACCGGTGGGGAGCAGGGTCACCATCGCCCTGGATGAGAACCCGACAACCGGCCTACAGGTGGAACGTCACCTCCTCTGTCGGTCTTCAATATCTGAACGAGACCTACATCGCACCTGAGACTGAACTGGTTGGCGCCGGAGGCGTGCACCGGTGGCAGTATGTCGCTGCAGAGCCAGGTTCCGCCGAGTTTATAGCGATCTACTGGCGCCCCTGGGAAGAAGTAACCGGAAACGAGACCACGTTCTCGATGGACTTCATCATCAGATAACTTCCCATCCTTTCGTATGAAAATGACCCCCGATTTTCATCCGGTATGCCTGTAACTCTAACGGGCATTATGTGGTTTTTAGCACAGGTCCGTGGATCCCCTCACCCCAGGAATCTTCGCCGGTTTGCAGCCTCCAGGATAAGCGAGGTCAGCCCCCCGGTCTCGTTCTCGCGGAGTGCCTGGGAGATGGCGGTCGTGAGGCGGGCATGCTCCTCATCCGGGACAATGTCCACAAGGTCGGTCACCCTGGCTGCAAGGTCAGGTGGAACAAAACCGGTCTTTGTGTTGAGGAACCTGCAGGCGGTTCTCAAATCCTCGTCGAAGTTGACATAGACTTTCCGGATAAACTCGATATCCGCGTCATCCAGCACATTCAGGCCAAGTATCTCTGGCGGAAGGCCGATCGAGTATAGAGCGGCGGTGAACTTGATTGCCCGGGGCAGGGTGATCCCGCCGGTGTTTCGCGCATAACCGAAGAGACCGATATGTAATTTCCGTTTCCGTCTCTCCGGAACATAACGGGCAACCCGGTTTATCAGAGGGGCGAACGGTCCCAGCCAGCGCTCGTAGGCTCGTGTATACCTCCAGATTAGATCGATTACCTCCTTCTCGTCGATCTGCGTGGGTTTTGTGGGCTGACGGTCTTCCAGCATTCTGACACCCCTTCGGACGTCTTCAAGCGGGTAATCATACTTGAACGCCGACTGAACGGTGAACGTACGTGCGCCAGGGTACTCGGCAACGACCCGATCGACCGTCAGTGGTGTGAGACCTCCTCTGAATGGTGCTGAACCGACACCGATGATCGGGTGAATACGCGTTCCTATCTCCTCTGAGACCTCTTGAAGGTTCAGGAGCGCGATCTTGTTCAGGAGGACGGCGCTGATAAGCCCGTAATTCATCGCGGGGTCGGAGCGGGCAAGGAAGACACGCTGGTCGGCGAGATCCTTGTCCTCGAGGTACAGCCTGACCATGTTGTGGGCATCAAGCATACTGGCCATATCCTCAAAGAGGGGTATGACGTTGATCCGGTCAGGTCGAAATCTCCCGATCCAGTCAGCGATGGTTGGTCCACCCTCCCTGAGGCGTATTTCCTGTTTTCCAACCACGATCTCTGTATAGTAGCGGTAGATGTTATCGATGGCTAGATGGGATGTGGTCATCGGCAGGATAACCTCAAATATCGGGGAGCACTCTTCAGCGTAAAAGAGGCATGCCGTATCAAATGAGCGCGGGATGCTTTCAAGGGTCTCAAGCAGGATCTTTGCCTCGGCGCTCTCGACCTTGGGGTTTGGTACGCGCATTGTGAGGAAGACATCCCGTCCAAGCGGTTTCTCCCGGAAGAAACTCTCGTAACGGCTCAGGAGTTTCCTGACCACAAAGTTGTCAACCTCTTTTCCCTCGCAGTCCCACATCTGTTCGCTGCACCCGAGGTGAGAGTAGGCGTAATACGCCTCCTGCACCTCATCGTCCCCACCGAGTTCAGGGCTCTCGGCAAAAAACGGCAGGTTAACGTTGTCAGGGTGCTGGGTGCTCATACATTGCGGGATCCGTAACATCTATCTCACTTCCGTATAGGAGGATTGCTTTCTCATGTCAACCATATCATTCTATAGCGGTTGACAGAAAAACCCGCCGTCTGCCACCCATACCCTGTAGCGTGACCTGCTGCTCAGGGTGTCTTCCTATCGTATATCTGGCCTGCCCGCTGTATGCACCTGGATGAAGAGGTCTGATAAAATCGCCGGGTGACTCGTGCTTTTGCACCTGCATCCGCCCGCTGCGGATAAAAAAACAGAATATGAGGGTATCGGGGTTGATTATGACAGGTAATCTTCCGGCCGCGGGATCTGTTCCTTCAGGCCCTTGCGACGGCGGATGCTCCGGACCACCTCTTCCACAAGGCCTGCCGGAACCAGTTCGAACCCGGCGAACTCGGTGCTCCACATCGCGCGCCCCTCGGTTGCGGACCTGATATCCCCCGCAAACCCGAAGAGTTCGGCGACCGGTGCCTTACCGATGACCGTCACCGTGTCACCTTCGCTCTGCATATCAAAGATCTGGCCACGGCGACCCTGGATCTGCGAGGTTGCCGCACCCATCAGATCGGCCGGAACGGTGATCTGGATCTTCTGGATGGGTTCGAGGAGCGAGTCCCCGGCCATCAGCATACCCGCCTTGACAGCGCTCCTGACCGCCGGGATGACCTGGGCGGGGCCACGGTGGATGGCATCTTCGTGGAGTTTCACGTCTACCAGTCGAACCTTCAGGTTCTGGACCTGTTCGTCGGCGAGCGGACCACCACGGAGCGCCTCGCGCCAGCCCTCCAGGATCAACTCCATAGTCTCGTTGAGGTACTGGATACCCTTTGTCATGTCGATGAACATGTTGGTAGCCTCGATCGCCCTGACGTTTTTGGCCTCTTCTTTATCCATCCCTGCGGCAACCAGTATGTCGCGCCGTTCAAGCGCCTGCTGGTTCATCGAGACCGCACCATCCTTGATCAACTTAACGATCGCCGGGTCCATCGGTTCGAGTTCGATGTAGAACCGGTTGTGGCGGTTCGGCGACTTCCCCTCAACCGGGCCTGCCCGACCGGTGACGGTCTCGCGGTATACGACGATCGGCGTGGATGTTATGATATCGACGCCCTTGTCGCGCTTGATACGCCCGGTGATGATCTCGAGGTGAAGCTCTCCCATGCCACTTATCAGGTGCTCCCCGGTCTCCTCGTTGATCGAGACCTGCACAGTCGGGTCTTCCTTGGCCACCTGGCGAAGAACCTCAACCAGTTTCGGGAGGTCCTTCATGTTCTTTGCCTCAACGGCGACGGTCATGACCGGTTCAGAGTAGTGTTTCAGCGACTCGAACGGGGTCATCTCAAGGAGTGTCGTGACGGTCGAACCGACGATGGCGTCCTTTAGACCCGTCACGGCGGCGATGTTACCGGCCGGGAGCAAATCCACCTCGATTCGTTCGGCACCCATAAAGATCCCGACCTGGGCGATACGGTTTACCTTCTTCGCGGTACCCATGATGTAGCATTCGGTACCCCTGCGGAGTGTTCCTGCGAAGAGACGACCTGTGGCGACCTCGCCTGCATGTGGGTCAAACGATATATCCGTGACCATCAGACATACGGGGCCGTTAGGGTCACAGTTGATCATCGCCTTCCCCTCGGGAGAGTCGTAATCACCGTGCCAGATGATGGGTATACGCCGGTGCTGGGCCTCGATGGGGTTTGGGAGGTGCTTGACCACCATGTCAAGAAGGACTGCATGAAGTGGACTGTTCTTAGCCAGCCACTTCATGTCGCCGCTGTTACACTTCTCGTAGACTTCCTTGAACGAGACCCCGCTCTTTTTCATGAATGGGATGGAGACCGCCCACTTATATAGGGCAGACCCGAAGGCTACGGTGCCCTTTGCGGCATCCAGTTTCCAGCCTTCGTTGTACATCTTTTCGTTCATCCCCTTGATCAGCTTGTTGACCTTGTCGATCACCCTTGCAAGGCGGATCTGCATCTCCTGCTCGTTCACCTTCAGCTCGTTGATCAGTCGGTCGACCTTGTTGATGAAAAGAACCGGGCGGACACCTTCTTTCAGCGCCTGGCGGAGCACAGTCTCCGTCTGGGGCATGGTGCCCTCCACGGCGTCCACCACGACAACAGCACCATCCACTGCACGCATGGCGCGTGTCACATCACCGCCAAAGTCCACATGGCCGGGGGTATCGATCATGTTGATCAGGTACTCCTTACCGTCGTATTCGTGGACCATCGAGACGTTGCTTGCGTCTATGGTGATGCCGCGCGCCTGTTCTTCCTCATCGGAGTCCATGAAGAGCTGCCTGCCGGCAAGCTCCTCGCTGATCATGCCTGCGCCGGCAAGCAGGTTGTCCGAGAGAGTTGTCTTTCCGTGATCTATGTGGGCGACGATGCCGATGTTCCGGATCTGCTCCGGTTTGTCCATCAGCTCCGTCACCCGCTCTACCATCTTCTTTCGTCGGGTCATGAAAAAGCACCAAAAATAATGGAGGGTCTTTAACGGGCTGCCTTTGCAATACGTTCGCGTTCTTCTTTCTTTGAGATGGCATACGAACGAGTATCACCGTTCGCGGCCGCGATAAGTTCCTCGGCAAGGGCCTCGCTCACGCTTTTCTTCTTCTTGTGACTTGCCTGGTATACACCATCTGCTATGAACCGCAGCGCGGTATCGACACGGCGCTGGGGCGCGGTGTCGACAGATTTCGGGACGTTGATCCCGCCGTACTTCAATCGGACGGTCTCTTCACGGGGTCCGGCATTCGCGACGGCGTCAACCAGAACCTGTACCGGATTCTTTCTGGTCTTCTGGTAGACGATCTCAAAGGAATCCCGGACGATGCGGATGGCAAGTTCCTTCTTGCCGGTGTTGTGTTCGGTCTGCATCATCTTGTTGATCAGGCGCTCCACGATCAGCATGTTGCTCTTGTTGAACTGCTGGCCGGCGAGCTTGCCGCAGGTGTGCGGCACGATCATCGTGTGCAGGTTCACATAGCGGGCGAGACTCGGATCCCGGATCTCAACCTCGCTCATGTCCCAGCGGTTGAAGAGGAGTTGCTGGACATTTGTTTCTGACTCAGACTCTGTCATTATCCACTTACCTCCGTGGCTTCTCCTTGCGTCCGATGACCATCTCGCGCAGGCTGACGTTGTTCACTTTGGTCACAACGTAGCGGACACCGGGGATATCACCCATCGACCTTCCCAGTCTCCCGCCGATGCCTTCGATCTCGACTTCATCGTGCTCGTCGATGAAGTTGATGGCACCGTCACCGACGGCAAACGCCGTTACCTGGCGTCCGTTCTTGATCAACTGCACACGGACACACTTCCGGATAGCCGAGTTCGGCTGCTTCGCCTCGACACCAACCTTCTCGAGAACGATTCCCCGAGCCTGGGGGGCGCCCTCAAGGGGGTCGGACTTGACATCAAGCCCGAGCTGGCGCCGCGCATAGATCGGATCGTGCCACCGCTTTTTCTTGCCGTCACGCTTTAATTTTCGGGCTGCAAATTTACCGTTTCCCATCGAATACCCTCGTATCTGTTAAATTTGTAGATAGGAGCAACTCCTGCTGTGCTATAAAACAACGCGCGTTACGGATTTATATATTGTGGAACCCACCTGCGCGCCGGTTGCTTGTCCAGGTAGTGTGGATACGACCTGATATAATATTATATCTCGCGGGTAACCTTCATTGATGAGAGCCCGGATTTATAAAGAGGTCTTTTTCGAGGCGACCCACCGCCTGATCCACTACCGGGGAAAGTGTTTTCGATTGCATGGTCACCAGTGGCGGGTTGAGATATGGGTCGAGGGTACGGCAGATGAGCGCACTGGAATAGTCCTTGACTACAACTGCATCAAAGAGGTTGTGGGGCGGTTTGATCACCAGGTGATCCTGAACAAGGATGATCCTATGGCGACGTGTATCGAGGCGTTTCATCCGGTCGTCACCACCAGCGGTGACCCGACGAGCGAGACCCTTGCCACTGTGATCGCAGATATGATCAATGCCGATGCCGCATTGCAGGGAAGCGACGCCCGTGTTGTAAAGATCCGGGTGTGGGAGTCCACGTCCTGTTACGCAGAGCGCACCTATGATCGTCAGTGAGATCTTCCGGAGCCTTCAGGGGGAGGGAAAGAACCAGGGGCGGCCCTGCACCTTTATCAGGCTTGCGGGCTGTAACCTCCGGTGCGCCTGGTGCGACACCCCCTACGCCCTGAAAGGCGGGGAGGAGATGAGCGTTGGGCAGGTCCTCGATCGGGTCTGGTTGCTCCGCGGCACATACATCTGCATAACCGGCGGCGAACCGCTCCTGCAACGGGCTGAAGTCATGGAGTTACTCAAAAAGTTCAAACTTCATGGCTATTCAGTCGAGATCGAGACCAACGGTAGCCTGGATTTCCGGGAGATGCAGCAGTACGCCTCCGTGTGCATGGATGTCAAATGTCCTTCATCGGGCGAGACAAGCGATCTATCACTTCTTCCCGGGATAACCGCGCGCGATAGCGTCAAGTTTGTGGTGGCTGATATGGACGACCTCCTCTACGCGCGGGCGGTCATGGGAAACTACAGGATCCGGGGCGATCTTTTCATATCGCCGGTGGAAGGGACCGATTACCGTGCCATTGCAGAGTATATAGTGAATGAGAACCTTCCTGTGAGGTTTCAGGTGCAACTACACAAGATCCTGGGGATGAGTTAGATGAAGGCAGTCTGTCTCCTCTCAGGGGGGATGGATTCAAGCACGCTTGCCTACGTTGCAAAGGGCATGGGTTACGATATAATCGCGCTCCATTTCACATACGGCCAGAGAACGGAGAAGAAGGAGCGGGAATGCGCCCGTTCAATCGCACAGAGACTTGAGGCAATAGAGTTTGTCGAGATAAGCCTTGAGCACTTCAAGAAGATCGGGGCCTCAAGTCTGACGGATCCATCGATCCCGGTCGAGGACTACGTCGGTGAGAGTGGAGGTGTACCGACTACCTACGTCCCCTTCCGGAATGCAAACCTCCTTGCCATCGCAACCAGTCTCGCGGAAGCCCGGCATGCAGCGGCGATCTTCATCGGTGTCCAGACCGGTGATTACCCCGGCTATCCAGATTGCCGACCGGAGTTCATCGAGGCGTTCCAACGCGTGATCGACCTTGGGACGGCGGTTGACCCGCGGATTACACTGATGACACCGTTTGTCCGGATGACAAAGGCGGATATCATCAGGGCGGGGATTGCGCTGGGTGTCCCATACGAACTGACGTGGTCGTGCTACCGCAACAACGACCGGGCGTGTGGGGTATGCTCTTCCTGCCACTACCGAAGAGAGGCCTTCCGGGAACTCGGATTTGAGGATCCAATCGAGTATGAGGCATGAACATGGAGATCTACCGGGGAAAACGACTGAAGATCGAGAAAAAAGTGGTCACGCTCCCTGACGGCGAGAAGAAAGAACGGGTGGTCGTCCATCCTGGTGGTGCGGTTGCGATCCTCCCGGTCGAGGGGGACTCCTGCTACCTGATCCGACAGTACCGGTTTGCGATTGACGAATACATACTGGAAGCCCCGGCAGGCACCATAGATGAGGGTGAGGAACCGGAGGAGACCGCCTACCGCGAACTGATCGAGGAGACCGGCATGAAAGCGGAGAGATTCGTGCCTAAAGGCTGGATCTACCCCTCTCCAGGTTATACTGACGAGCGGATCTGGTTATTCCTGGCAGAAGGCCTATCTCCGAGTTCTGAGTATACGATGGATGATGATGAGTTTATCGAGGTTCTTCGTGTCCCGCTTTCCGCCCTTCCCGGAATGATCTCTGGCGGAACGCTTGTCGATGCAAAGACCATCTGCCTTGTCTGCCGGTGTCTGGATCGAGCGCTTCAATGAATGTGCGCATATTTATGCGATCCAGGGAGAAACATATAGTAGCTTCGACAAATGAACATCAATAATAAAGCTTGGTGAACCCCGATGGAAGAGACGCAAGAGATGGAAACGGCGCGAAAGCGCTACGAGTTCAAAAAGACGCTTGAGAGGCTTGCGGAGAAGGAAGGGAGCGGCACAGAGCTTATCACACTATACATACCGCCGGATAAGCAGATCTCCGATGTGACCGCCCAGCTCCGCGACGAGTTCGGGCAGTGCTCAAACATCAAGAGCAAACAGACCCGTACAAACGTCCAGAGTGCTATATCCTCCATCCTATCCCGCCTGAAGTACTATAAACGCCCGCCGGAGAACGGTCTGGCGATCTTCTGCGGCACGATAAACGTCGGTGGCGACCGCACAGATCTCCAGTGCGAGATAATCGAACCACCCGAACCGCTCAACACCTATATGTACCGCTGCAGTTCAAACTTCGAACTCGAACCCCTGCAGCAGATGCTCGAAGAGAAGGAGGTCTATGGCCTGATCGTCATCGACCGGCGGGAGGCTTACATAGGTTTCCTGCGGGGCAACCGGATTGAACCTGTCCGCGGCGTAACCTCAACCGTACCCGGGAAACAGAGAAAAGGCGGTCAGTCGAGTGTCCGGTTCCAGCGGCTGCGACTTATTGCCATAAATGAGTTCTACAAGAAGGTTGGTGATCTCGCGAGCGAGATCTTCCTTGGCGAGAAGGATTTCTTCGAGAGGTTCAAGGGTGTCCTTATCGGCGGCCCGACCCCGACAAAGGAGGAGTTTGAGGCCGGTGGTTATCTGCACCATGAGCTGCAGAAACGGATCATCGGGCTCTTTGATGTCTCCTACACAAACGACTCAGGACTTGCTGAACTCGTCGAGAACGCATCGGATGCGCTGAAAGGTCTTGAAGTCATCAAGGAGAAGACGGTGATGAACCGATTCCTCCAGGAACTGGTAAAGGATAACGGAGCGGCTGCTTACGGTGAGGAGAGTGTACGTAAGAACCTGGAACTTGGTGCCGTCGATACCCTCCTCCTCTCCGATAAACTTCGGAGAGCCAGACTGCGACTTGCCTGCCCGAACTGTGACTACACCGAGGAGCGAACGGTCAGCGTCGAGCCCGGTAAGCACATTAAGGATCTCGACCTTGGTACCTGTCCAAACGATTCGTCACCGCTCTATGTGGCTGAGGAGAGCGATATCATCGATGAACTGACCGCGCTTGCTGATCAGAGTAACACGACGGTCAAGATAATCTCGGATGATTTTGAGGAAGGTTCGATGCTTTACAATGCGTTCGGCGGAATCGCTGCAATTCTGCGTTACAGGACCGGATACTGATGTATCAGGAGAAATATCACCAGATTGAACGCATGCTCCGGGCATGCACCGGTGAGGAGGACGTCCTCCTCACCACAGGGGGGGATCATGCTGATCTTGCCTCAACGATAGCGTTTAGACTTGCAAAGAAGGAGAAGCGGCCACCACAGAAGATCGCAGCAGATATCGCGGAAAAACTTGCAGGAAACCCGGATCTCGGCGATATCCAGGTTGAATCTGCCGGCCCCTATGTCAACTTCCACTTCGGACCGACGCTCCTTGCGGAGGCGGTCAGGGAGGCGGTTGAACCAGGTTATGGTAGTTTTCCCCGCCGTTCCAGCCGGGTTGTGCTCGAACATACGAGCGCGAACCCGAATGGGCCGCTCCACGTCGGGCATATCCGTAACACTGTCATCGGGGACAGCCTGGCCCGGGCGTTCCGGAAGGCTGGTTACCCGCTTGAGGTTCAGTACTACCTGAACGATATGGGTCGTCAGATCGCCATCGTCTCCTGGGGTTTCGATCACCTTGAGATCCCCCGCAGGGAGGGTGAGAAAGAGGATCATTACGTTGCCCGGGTCTATATAGCGGCGAACCGGGAGATCGAGAAGAATCCAGAGATCACCCAGGAGATCGATCTTCTAATGCAGAAGGTGGAACGCGGGGATCCAGATACCGTTAAAAAGTTCCGGAAGGCTGTATCTCTCTGTCTTGAGGGTATACGGGCGACCCTGGCCGCCTTAAACGTCTCTCACGACCGGTTTGTCTGGGAGAGCGACTTTGTCCGGATCGGTGACGTGGACAGGGTCATAGAACGGGTCCGGCGTCTACCGCAGGCTGTAGAGGATGAGACCCTCTGGGTTGACCTATCTGAGTTTGGTTTTGAGAAGAGATACATCCTCCGGCGCAGCGATGGCACATCTGTCTACAGCACCCGAGATCTCGCCTACCACACCTGGAAAGGGCGTAACTACGACCGTATGATCGACGTGCTTGGAGCGGATCATAAACTGATCGGCGCCCAGCTTCAGGTCACCCTGAAACTCCTGGGTGAGAAGCCCCCGGAGATCGTCTTCTTTGAGTTTGTCTCACTCCCCGAAGGTTCGATGAGCACCCGGGCGGGCAAGTTCGTCTCGGCGGATGAACTGATCGAGGAAGTGGCAGGGAAGGCGTTTGAGGAGGTTACCACCAGGCGACCAGACCTCCCAGAGGAAGAGCGGTGCTCGATCGCGAGGTCTGTCGCCATCGCTGCCATCCGCTACGATATTGTGAAGGTCTCGCCCGAGAAGAGCACGGTCTTTGACTGGAAGGAGGCACTGGACTTTGAACGGCAGAGCGGTCCATACATCCAGTATGCCCATGCCCGTGCATGCAGCATACTGGAGAAGGCCGGAGAGTTCGAACCTGCGTATCATTATGAGACCGGGCATGAGATCGCGCTTGCCAGACACCTGGCCAGATTCCCGGCCATTATTGAGCAGGTTGTTGTGGAGCTCCGGCCGCATCTCCTCGCTGCTTACGCTCGCGACCTCGCCGACCTCTTCAACGCCTTCTACCACTATGACCCGGTTCTGAAGAGTGAGGGTGAGATCCGTAACAGTCGCCTTACACTTGTGGACGCGGTCAGGAACACCTTGAAGGAGTCACTTGAGACCCTCGGGATAGATGCACTCAGAAGCATGTAACGCCCTGCGCAGGCAGGGTTACCAGTTCATCACCCCCACCTCGTCAGCGGCCGTGAAACCATGTATGTGGTGTAAACGGGCGCTCAGGGGTGGGGATATGTGCTACAAGGCGCAGTTTTATGGTATAGAGAGCCATCGCTGTGTCCAGATGACCCCTACCCTGCGGTGCAACCAGCGTTGTCTCTTCTGCTGGAGGTCGTTTGAGCACGAGGTCGTGGAGGAGGAAGAGTGCCCGCCGGAGGTCATCATTGCAAACCTCCAGCGTGCCCAGAAGAGGGCTCTCGCGGGATACAAGGTCTCCCCCTACGTCGCGCCAGAACGTTTCGCTGAGGCCCTGAACCCCACGATGGTCGCGATATCCCTCTCGGGGGAGCCGACCTGCTACTCGCGTCTCCCGGAACTGGTGGACGGTCTCAACAGGGAAGGTTACACCACATTCCTGGTCTCGAACGGCACCAGGCCGGACGTTCTCGGTCGGTGTCGGCCATACCAGACCTACGTCTCCCTGGATGCGCCCGACCGGGGGACCTACCTCCGTCTCTGTCGGCCGGCGGAGGATTACTGGGACCGGGTGCTGGAGAGCCTTGCAGGGCTTTCCTGGCGACGGTCGGCCATCCGCACCACGCTGGTTCGCGGCTACAACGACTTTTCACCGGAGCGTTACGCGGCGATCTACCAGGACTCCGGTGCCCGGTTTGTGGAGGTAAAGGGTTATATGTATCTTGGGTACAGTAGAAACCGATTGCTGAGGGAGCAGATGCCGGAACACCGTGAGATCCGGGAATTTTCAGAGATGGTTTCGCAGCACTCTGACTATTTCATTAAAGACGAGAGCCCGCTTTCCCGGGTTGTCTGCCTGGAGAGAGATGTATGAGATTTGATCCAGAAGAATTCAAAAAGAAGGCGAGAGAGGACTTCGAGCACGCCTGGTATGAGGGGCCGTCTGTCCTGACGCCGCCGGGCGTCTCGGGTCGTTACCCCCGGCTTCGCTATACCCGGGCAAGGACGCACCCGATCTTCGAGATAGTGCAGCGGCTTCGCGAGACCTACCTTGCGATGGGGTTTGACGAGGCGATGAACCCCGTGATAGTTGAAGAGTCTGATATTTACCGGCAGTTCGGTCCTGAAGCAATGGCGGTCCTTGACCGTGTCTTCTACCTTGGAGGTCTGCCCCGTCCAAACGTCGGGATCGCAAGAAAACAGATCGAGGAGATCGAGGCTATCCTGGGTCGTGCTCTCACTGCAGGGACGGAGGAGAAACTCCGCGAGACCCTACACGGCTATAAGAAGGGAAAGATCGACGGCGATGAGCTTGTGCACGAACTTGCGAGTGTGCTCGAGGCCGATGACGCTGCCGTGGTGCATATCCTTGATGCGGTCTTCCCGGAGTTTCGGGATCTGGCTCCAGAGTCGTCGCGCAACACCCTGCGTAGCCACATGACAAGCGGCTGGTTCCTGACGCTCTCTTCCATCTGGGATAGGCGCCGTCTGCCCCTCAGGCTCTTTTCGGTGGATCGGTGTTTCCGGCGGGAGCAGGAGGAGGGGCCAACCCGCCTTATGGCCTACCACTCGGCCTCCTGTGTCGTTGCCGGGGAGAACGTCACCATCGAAGAGGGGAAAGCCGTCAGTGAGGCGCTTCTCTCGGCGTTCGGGTTCACCGAATTCAGGTTTCAGCCCGACGAGAAGCGGTCAAAGTATTACATGCCCGGAACGCAGACGGAGGTCTATGCGCGCCATCCCTCGCTTGGGTGGGTGGAGGTCGCCACTTTTGGTCTCTACTCTCCCTCGGCGCTCGCGGAGTACGGGATCGGCGTCCCGGTGATGAACCTTGGTCTTGGGGTGGAGCGGCTTGCGATGATCGTCTACCAGTCAAATGATATTCGTCAGTTGACCTACCCCCAGTTCTTCCCGCAGGAGGTCTCCGACCGCGAGATTGCGGGGGCCATACACCTCCGTGAAGAACCGGCTTCTGCTACAGGGCGACATATGGCAGAGGGTATCAGAGCTACGGCGGTGGAGCATGCAGCAGCCCCAGGGCCGTGCGCGTTTGTCGCCTGGAGAGGAGAGGTCGCGGGACGGAAGGTGGAAGTGGTCGTCGAGGAGACCGAGTCCAACACGAAACTCTGCGGTCCTGCCTGCTTAAACGAGGTTTTTGTTCACAACGGGTCGGTGCTTGGTGTGCCGGATACCGCTAAGTGGGCGACGGTCCGTCAGGAGGGCGTCTCCACCGGGATCACCTACCTGGACGCTGTGGCCGGGCTTGCAGCCGCCAGGATCGAGGAGGCGGCCAGATGCGGTGAAGAGGTTCGTGTCCAGGTGAAGATGGCAAAACTCCCTTCAGATGTCAACCTGCGTGTAGAGGACTACGTGATGCGCTACATCACAGATCACAACAAAAAGGTGGACCTCCGGGGTCCGGTCTTTCTGACCGTCAGGTCGGTGATCCGGGAACCTGAGGCTTAACCGGGTCCTCCCACACCATCCATATTTATACCTGTTTTGGCCTGTCCTGTTCTTATTGCACCTTATGAGACCCCGGAGCGGCGGGGAGCACGTCCCGCTGGAGGGGCTATTCAACCCGGCCCTGCCGGTGCGAGTGTCTATATCGGTAGGGTTATATTTTTCTAACACAATGTTAGAAATAGACAACTGGTGTGATGATGAAGCGAACCTACGCGGTAAAGATAGGGGCGGGAGCGATCCTCGCCGTTGCGGGCATAATCCTCCCATTTCTTGCGGACGGAACGGAAGCGCTCTCTTCGGTTCTGGTGACGATCGGTCTTGTGACCGTTGCGGTGACCGGTGTGCAGTACTGGAGATATAAAGATGATCTGGAGAAGGACGAGCGGACGCAGAAACTCGGGGCATATGCTGTCTCTTACTCCTGGTTGCTCACCATGGTCTTCCTCGCGCTCCTCTTCTGGGTTGATTACCTTGGTCTGTTAGTCCTCAGCGTCCAGGCGGTGCTGATATCCGCCATCCTGCTGATGGCATTCTCCGCACGGATCTTCCAGTGGTACCTGTTCCGCCAGGGTGACGTGGCTTGAGGGGGGATGCCGGGTGAAGACCCGGATCAAAGAATTTCGGGCGAAGGCCGGGATGACCCAGGAGGAACTGGCCCGCCAGGTGGGCGTCCGGCGGGAGACGATCGTCTTTCTCGAGAAGGGGAAGTACAACCCATCCCTGAAACTCGCCTACAGGGTGGCAAAGGCTCTTGGCTCCACCATCGAGGAGGTCTTCACCTTCGATGAGGAGGATCTGGCCTGAGAGAACCTGCCGGCCGGTGGGAAGGTCACCTTTGCGACCTCATCTCATCCCTATTCTGCCTCATTTCTGGTATTGACGCCTCTTCCGTTGCTGCGGTCCTGTCATCTCCCCGGAGAAGCGCGAATAGTCGGGCAAGAGATATGATATCCTGCCTGTTATGCTCTACAATGGGTATGAGCGGGCCGGGGTTTCCTGTACGCAGGTAGGTCTCGTAGAACTCCGGCACCATCGCGCTCGGGAGGTCATCTGTCCGGGTTATGTTGAGAACCGCCGTCTCAAGACTGCCAAGTCGACAGGAGGGTAAGTAACCTCTCCAGCGCCGGCGTGAAAACCGGAGGAGATCGAAATGCGGCAGGTCGAGGGTTGCCGGGATACCTTTAGAGGTGAGTCGATCCCGGATGTAGGGTAGATCAAAAGCACGGCCGTTGAAGGTGACAAGGGCGGTTCTTTCTGCCTCCAGGTCGGGGAGGACGGCGGCCAGCGCAGCGGTTTCCTCCTCGATGGAGCGGAGGAGGTACTGGCGGAGAACGATCGAGTCTCTCTCTACCCGGCCAAGGCCGATCAGGATGATCGGCCTGGAGGAGAGCCCCAGGGTCTCGATATCCAGGAAGGCGAAATCTTCCGGGGCGTGGAACCTGCTGGCCTCGAGGAGGAGCGGATCGCTCTGCCGGTGCCGCCGCTCGATCCAGTTAACAAGTTCCCGGGTATCTCCCCCTGCTACCAGATCGAGGAGTCGGCCAGCCTCCCGGCGGTAGCGCGGGTGTCCCAGCAGATCGGGGACGGTGCGGTAACCGCGTTCTTCCAATCTCTGCCGGGTTGCCGGGCCGATACCCCGGATCAGGCTGATATCGCAGAGGATGGCTGCCGTCGCACGTTCGCGCTCTCGGGCGCCAAGTGAGATCGGGTTTCGGGACTCGATTGCATAGCAACTCCCACTCGAGCACCTCACCTCCCGGCCGTTGAAAACGTCCTCGATCGCCAGGCCATGGTAGTCGTTGATGAGAGTGTCACGGAACCTCAGGGTCTCCACGTCGCTGGATTGGTGAAGATACCCCTTCTGTAGATCTCGGGCAGACCATCTCACCCGATCTGATGCATAAACCATTCTCATTCCGATCTCTGTCTCTGGAGATCTTCAACCTGACTCCCGCGGCGTGAAAGTGAACAGCCCTGGTGTCTGAGATGCCGGCCGCCGGAAACAGGCAGTTTCCAGCCGATGTTTGTTTGAAATGCTGGTGGATGGACCCAACCGGCTTTGATGGATAGATCCAGTCCCGTGCTGGCTCAAACGCTCTGGGCCATCAAACCAGTTCCTTCAGGCTGTGCCAAGGTTTGAAGAATCTCTCCGGATTGATGCGAGGGGGTATGCAGCCCGGCAGACCGCCAGCCATCGGGATCTCGGCGTGCCCAATTACTTGCGAGATGCTAGTCCTGAAGGATGCAAAAAGATGGATTGGGCGGTCAATGAACGAGAGTCTCCGGATGAGACGCGAGAAAGACTGAGGCAGCGGCGGGGCTGTATGAGCGCGGGGTGATGGGGCGTCCCGCGAGAAAAATATGTCGTTCCAGGGCATGCCGAGACAGGGGGGGTGAAATTCCTCCGCCCTGGCACGATTCCCAGGGACCACCCCCCACTACCGTCCCCCCTCCCGGGTACCGGAAGACGTTCAACGGGATGACTTGATTGTGTCGGTGAACTGGTTTGATCGTCCTTGCTCGTCTCGCACGCTGTTGGCCGCCCACATAAATACTTCCAGGGACAATCGGGAAGAGTGGGATGAAGATTGGAGCAGTCCTGATCGATATTGATGGCGTCCTTCACGTTGGTGACCGACCGGTTGAAGGTGCAGGGCGGGCGCTCCGGGAACTCTATCGGCGCGGGATACCCTATCGGTTCGTCTCCAACACAACCCGCAGTTCCAGGCGTTCAGTTGCGCGGCGCCTGCATCGCCTCGGTTATGACATCCCGGAATCCTGGATCGTCACCGCCCCGGTCGCGGCCGCCGCACACCTCCGGGAAGGTGGGCGGGCGTGGTGCTACCTTCTGACCACCCCGATGTCAGGGCGGACCTCGAGGAGAACGGGATCTCGGCCGTGGAGGAGGGTGCCGATGCGGTCGTAGTCGGCGACGCGGGTGGCGGTCTCACCTACGACCGTTTGAACCGCGCGTTCAGACTCCTGATGGAGGGGCTGACCTTATCGCCCTCGAGAAAGACCGTTACTGGATGGGGGGAGATGGACTGATGCTCTCGGCCGGCCCCGTGGTGGTCGCGCTCCAGTATGCTACTGGAAGAGAGGCAGAGGTGATCGGGAAACCCTCCCCGGCGTTCTTCCGGCTGGCGCTTCAGGATATGGGGGCGTGCCCTGAGGAAGCTGCGATGACATCATCACCGATATCGGCGGTGCGCGGGGCTGTGGTATGAAGGGTATACTTGTGAGAACCGGGAAGTACCGGGAAGAGGCCGTCCGCCGATTGGGCATCACCCCGGACGTGGTCATCGACTCGCTGGCAGACCTTCCCGATTATATCTGATTGGGTATGGGGATGGGTATGGGGAAGCAGATTCTGGTCCTGATTCTACTGGTCGCCGTAATTGGGGGAGGATGTCTTGGCTTTTTCCTTCGCCCCGATTTTGTTCCGCCGGCGATCGTCCCTGTGGAGGGAGCGAGCCTCAACCAGACCCCGGTCTATACCTTTCCCTTCGAGGATGGGGTGGAGACGATCCGCATTGACCCTGACCCGGCGGTATACGCCGGTGCAAAAGTGGCAGACAGGAGTCTCCAACTCTACACGGATATACCGGAAGAAGAGTGGATCCCGATTTACTATCTGGCGTTCATAAATGAACCTCATCAGGAACCCTTCTACACTGACCTGCTCGGTGCCCTTCGCGAGATCCGTGACCGGAGAGGGCTCGATGACGACCGCTACCTCGAGCTGATCGCCGTATTCGTGCAGTCGATCCCGTATGAGACCGATGCCTCGGTGACTGAACCAAAGTTCCCGATCGAGACCTTTGTGGACGCTGCTGGCGACTGTGACGACAAAAGCCTCCTTCTCGCAGGTCTCCTTGCGCGGGAGGGTTACGGGGTTGCGCTCCTCTACTTTGAAGACGAAACCCACATGGCAGTCGGGGTGAAGAGTGCAGGATGCGACTACCGCAACACCTCTTTCGCCTACATCGAGACTACAAACGTAAGTTACGTCGGCATCCCGCCTGCAACACTCTCAGATGGCATGACCCTCTCCTCCGATCCGCTGCTGATCCTGGTCGGGGATGGTGAGCTCTACTACACCGCCTGCAACCAGGTTCAGACGATTGAGCGTGCACTCTCCACGTTACGCGACCGTGCAGCGGATCTCAAGACTGAACTTGAGGCACGTGCCCTGGATATCGAGGCGATGCGTGATGCCCTCGACACCCTGAATGCCAGGATGACGACACTCTCTCGGGCGGGGGACTGGATGGACTATAACCGTCTTGTCGCCGAGTACAACAGGATGATCCGGGACTACAACCAGGCTGTAGAGGCTTACAACTCCCTGCTCGGTGAGGCTGAGGCGGTCGTCGATCTCCACAACGAACTGGTCAGCGGTGCATACGACCGGCCCGGTTCGTACCTCAGGGCGCGGGCGTATCTGGAGGGCTGACAGCCTCTTCCGGCAGGGTTACACCATGCCCTTCAGGCGTGCTCCTTGAGATGAGGTGTCCACGGCAGTCCTGCTGGCGGTATAAGCCTCTTTGCGCATCTGGTTGCGGCGCGTTATGGTCGGGTACCGGGCGGCCCGCTCCACGAGGCAGGCAAAAGTTGTGAGTTCTGAGTTTTCCATGCATGATAACGAGGTAAGCCGTTTATTTAACGATAGGCCGCGCGCGGTGTGAAAGTGAAAATTTGGGTGTTCGAATCCTGTCCTATAATGACTCTAAAAGCCATTTTATCCCAAAATGTTGCCGATATTGTCTTTTAGTCTATTCATCCAGGTCTAATCTGGAGAAACGCATTCCTGGTGGCGTTATAAGGGATATAGGGCTTTTATCCTCGTCTTATAACTCCAGGTTAGCCGTCTTGCAAGTTTTTATCTGTCCTCTGGCAGATACATGAAACGGAGTGCCGTATGCTGGATATCAGTGATTTGCACGTGGAAGTTGATGGCACCGAAGTGCTCCACGACATCAACCTCCACATCGGGCGTGGAGAGACCCATGTCCTGATGGGCCCAAACGGTTCGGGGAAGAGTACGCTCCTCAAGACCATTATGGGGTTTGGCGGTTACACCATCACATCCGGTTCAATCGTCTTTAAAGGGCAGGACATTACCAGGATGTCGATCCACGAGCGCGCCCACCTCGGTATAGGCATGATGTTTCAGAACCCGCCAGCGATCTCCGGGCTGAAACTCGGAAAACTGCTTACAGCCATATCCGGGTTAAAGGAGGATGGAGTGGAGGCGCTTGCGCGGTCGGTCAACATGGAACAGTTTCTCAACCGGGATATCAACGTCGGTTTCTCCGGTGGCGAGATCAAGCGGAGCGAGGTCCTCCAGTTGAAGGTTCAGCAGCCTGATTTCCTGATGCTGGACGAACCGGAGAGCGGTGTTGACCTGGAGAACATGAACCTGATGGGCAGGGAGATCGCAACCCTGCTGGAGAAGGATGTCCGTATCGTCAACCGGCGGCGGAGCGGCCTGATAATCACCCATACCGGCTACATACTCGATTACGTGGACGCCGACCAGGGTCATGTGATCATCGAAGGCCAGATCAGGTGTCACGGGAACCCCCGTGAGATCCTGCGTCTTGTCAAAGAGAAAGGATACGGAGAGTGTCTGCGTTGCAAACAGATATCATAACTGACATGGAACACCTCTCAGAGAAAGACCGGGAGCGTCTTGCCCTTACCGGTCTTGAAGTGGAGATGCGGAATCGCTGCGGGAGTTTCTTCCAGATCGACCAGAAAGTGATCCAGACCACATGCATGGCAGAGGGGGTCGAGATGCTCCCCATCAAGGCTGCCCTCGAGAAGTACGACTGGGTAGAGGATTATTACTGGAAGGCCGTACCTCGAGATAAGGACAAATACACCCGTTACGTGGCAGATCAGGAGAACCCCCAGGGGCTTGTTGTAATAGCCCATCCCGGCACAAAGATCGAAATGCCCCTCCAGGCATGCCTCTTCCTCCGTGAGGGGCCTGTGCAGCACGTCCACAACATATTTATCGCGCATGAAGACTCCGAGATCCACATAATCTCCGGTTGTGCAAGTTCCTGGCAGAAAGAGCATGGAGCGCATCTCGGTGTGACCGAGATCTACGTCGGCAAAGGTGCAAAGGTCACATCCACGATGATCCATAACTGGAACCGCGGGATCGCAGTCTTCCCTCGGAGCGCTACCATCGTTGAGGAGGGTGGAACGTTCCTCTCTAACTACGTCTGCATGCAACCGGTCAGGAAGATCAATATGTACCCCACGGCCAGCCTGGTAGGAGAGAACGCTGTGGCCCGGTTCTCGAGCATCGTGGTTGCGACACCGGGTTCAACCCTGGATCTTGGCTCCCGCGCTATCCTCGGTGCTGAGCATACCAGTGCTGAACTTGTCACCCGGGCGATCACCACTGGCGGCACCATCATCTCCCGCGGGCATATCCGTGGCGCGAAAGACAACACCCGGGGGCATATCGAGTGCAGGGGCCTGATATTAAAGGACGGTATAATCCACGCCATCCCCGAGATCGAGGGTACGATCACGGGTACCGAACTCTCACACGAGGCTGCGGTGGGAAAGATTGCCCGCCAGGAGATTGAGTACCTCATGGCACGCGGCCTCTCTGAGGAGGTGGCTACCGCGACCATCATACGTGGATTCCTGGATGTGAAGATCAACGGTCTCCCTCCTGTCCTGCAGGCGCAGATCGACGCTGCCATAGACAAGGCCGAATCAGGCTTCTAGTCGATGAAGTGTGAGATGACGGAGAGCGATCTCTTCCAGAAGGAACGAGAGGCGATGGTGGAACGCCAGATCCGGGCGCGCGGGGTCAGTGACCGGAGGGTGCTCGAAGCGATGAGGAAGATCCCCCGACACCTCTTTGTGCCGGAAGAGTTGAGGCACGCGGCCTACGATGATCGGCCCCTCCCCATAGGTGAGGGTCAGACCATCTCTCAGCCTTACATAGTCGCCGTCATGACCGAGCAACTCGAACTCTCGCCCGGAGACCGCGTCCTTGAGATCGGGACCGGCAGTGGTTACCAGGCGGCGATCCTTGCAGAACTTGCCGGTAACGTCATCTCCATAGAACGCCTCCCCCGAGTTGCCGAGAAGGCAAGGCAGAACCTCGCCCGTGCCGGGGTTACCGGCGTCGAGGTGATAGTCGGCGACGGTACGAAAGGTTACCCTCCCCGGGCGCCGTATGACGCCATCATGGTCACGGCGGCAGCGCCTGAGATCCCCCGGCCCCTGATCGATCAGTTGGCGGAAGGCGGCCGACTGGTAGCCCCGGTGGGTTCGCGGGAGTACCAGGAACTGATCAAACTTGTCAAACGAGGGGAAAGGATCGAGCCGATCCAGCTTGGCGGGGTCTGTTTTGTGCCGTTGATCGGGCAGTTCGGATGGCAGGGAGGTTACTACTCTTGAGAGTCCACGATATCACCCGGGATCTATCGCTTGAGACCGTAATCTACCCTGGAGATGTCCGGCCGCGGTTCCGCGAGATCGATAACGGGCAGTACCGTGTGACCGAGATGACCCTCGGTAGCCATACCGGGACGCACATCGACGCCCCCTCACATTACATCGAGGGAGGTCTGACGGTGGATGAGATTCCGCCAGAGGTGCTGGTAGGACCGGCACGGGTTCTGGACTGCACCGATGCTGGAGAGGTCATCGGCCCCAGTAACCTCCTCGCCCGCCTGGATGGGGTGAAGACCGTCCTCTTAAAGACCCGGTTCTCGGCGCTGCGGGAGTTTGATCCCGGTTACCCGTCTCTCTCTATGGAGGCGGCAGACCTTATCATCGCTGCCGGGACCACCTGTATCGGGACGGACGCCCCCTCGATAGAGGGGTTCAACTCTGACGGTTCCGTCCACCGCCGATTGCTCGGGTGCGGTGTTGTCATACTTGAACTGCTCGACCTTTCTGGCGTTGCGGAGGGGGACTATTTTATGGCAGCACTACCAATGCGGCTCAAAGGCGCGGATGGGTCCCCCGTGAGAGTATTGCTGTGGGATACGGAGAATGAAGTATGAGTTTCTGGCAGGATGCAGTCGAGAGACTGGAGAAGATCCTCGCTGGCAGTGGCTGCGAGGATGGCATTGTAACACTTGGTGTAAATTACGACGCAGACCACTGTCAGTACCCAAAAGGGGTCTGTATGGAGGCTCAATTTGGTGGCCGGAGCGGGCAGTTTGTCACGAATGAACCGACCCGGGCGAAGACCCGGATCTCCTTCATGTTCGGTGCGCCGCTCACGGCCCAGAAACAACGGGCGGCGGCAGGCGCGATCATCAACGCAGTCTCGGCATTCCTCTGCCTGACGAGGAGGTTGCAGCCATGCACGAAGGAGTGTCACGGCCCATGCCTTGAGGCTCTCTCTCATGAGGTCGCCGGGAAACGGGTCTACCTTCTCGGGCCGATGCCTCTTCTTGCACGGTTGCTCGCCGAGCAGGTTGTAGACTCCCCCGAGGAGGCTGATCTCATCCTGGTCGCAGGTGACGGCCTGACAACCGACGCCGGAGTTGCCTGCATCGACACCTACAGGGATAGGAAACGTATGATCTTCCTTGGTCCATCCGCTGCCGGGATCAGCGGGCTTCTCAACCTCGAACACTGGTGCCCCTACGGTAGATGAATACATTTTTCAGGCACAAAGAGGCTATAGAAAGTATGCTTTTTGGCTCTTCCGGCATTCGGCAGGAGTTCGGCCACGATCTCGTTGATCTTTCGCTCCGCATCGGTTCTGCCGCCGCTGCAGGGGCATCTGAGATCGCCCTCGGTCGCGACACCCGCACCACCAGCGAGTTGCTTGAGCACAGTGTAGTGTCCGGGATGCTCGCGAGCGGTGCAACGGTCTATTCCTGCGGAATTGCGCCTACACCGACGGTCGCATACGCAACACGAAACACCGATGCGGGATGCATGATCACCGCGTCACATAACCCGGAGTCCTACAACGGGGTCAAACTCCTCAACCCGGATGGCTCCTCGTTCACCGTCCGACAGCAGGCCGTGCTTGAAGAGGCGCTCAATGAGACGCACTGGAAAGAGTGGGATGGGATGGGTCGCATCCTCTCTATCGATGCGGTTGACGCACACAGAGAGGCGATCCTGGATAGGGTCAGCCTCTCCCATCCCCTCAAGTCTGTGCTTGACTGTGGCAACGGTGCCGGGTGTGTCATAACCCCCGATCTTCTTGCAGAAGCAGGAGTTACGGTAATCGGCCTGAACTGCAACGTTTCAGGGAAGTTTGCACGGCCGTCTGAGCCGCTTGAGTCAAACCTCCCCTACATCGGGGAGATCGTCCGCCGACGGGATGCCGCCTGCGCCGTCGTGCATGACGGCGACGCCGACAGGATGATGGCGTTTGATGAGCGAGGCCGCTACATCGATGGTGACCATCTCCTCATGCTGTTTGTGAAGTACCTCGACCGGAAACGGGTGGTCACAACCGTCGATGCCTCGATGGCCATCGAGGAGATTGCAGATGTGCATCGAACCCCTGTCGGCGACAGTTTCGTCTCCGAGGAACTCCTGTCCTGGGGTGATTTCGGGGGCGAGCCATCGGGTAGCTGGATCTTCCCTGACCACTCTCTCTGTCCCGATGGTGTCTACGCTGCGGCCCTTCTCTGCGAGATTGCATCTGAATGGTCGATCGCCGAAGAACTCGACCGGATGCCCCGCTACACCCTGCTCCGCAGGTCGTATCCTCTTCCGGCCCCGGCAAAGGTCATGGCGGCGATGGGGGCGGAGGAACCAGCACATGGCATCCGGTTTGAGGACGAGGATGGATGGTACCTGATCCGGGCAAGCGGCACCGAACCTAAGGTCAGGATAACCGCCGAGGGCAGGACACCCGAAAAGGCAAAAGAGATGCTTGAAGCAGCGTCTGCCACCCTCGAACGGGCGAGACGCGGTCTGGAGTAGATGATTGCATGCAGTGTATAATACTTGCAGCTGGAGAGGGGAAACGGATGCGACCCCTGACCGCCCGGCGCCCGAAGGTGATGCTCCCTATAGCCAACCGCCCGATGATCGAGCACCTGATCATCGCCGCCCGTGACGCCGGGATCACCGGGTTCATCCTTGTAGTCGGTTACTGTGAGCGTGAGATCCGCAACCATTTCGGGAACGGGAGCGATCTTGGTGTGAAGATCACCTACGTGACACAGCGCAGACAGATGGGCACCGCTGATGCTCTCCGGGCGGCGTCCGGCATGGTGAAAGAGCGGTTCCTCCTCTTAAACGGCGATATGATTCTAAGATCGGATGATATCAGGAACCTCTGCCGGATGGAAGCCCCCTGCATGGGGATTCACGAGACCGACCATCCGCAGGACTACGGCGTGGTGACGGTTGTGAATGGTCTAATCACCGGTCTTGAGGAGAAGTCGGAAGAACCGATGAGCAACCTGATCAATGCGGGTGCATACATCTTCGATCCCGATATCTTCGACCTTCTTTCGGGTGTCGGGGTCTCTGAGCGCGGGGAGTTCGAGCTTACCGACGCCCTCGCATCTTACATAGAGGAGAGGAGGCTCCGGGGATACCTCCTTGACTACTGGCTCGATCTCGGTCACCCCTGGGACCTCCTTGACGCAAACGAGGAGATCCTCTCCGGTATGCATCACGAAAAGCACGGGACGATCGAGCCCGGGTGCGCAGTTCCGGAGACGGTCAGCATAGGGAAGGGGACAGTCATCCGGGCGGGAACCTGCATCGAGGGCCCATGCATCATCGGTGAGAACTGCGTTATCGGCCCACACGCATACATCCGGGGTTCTACCGCCATCGGTGATGACTGCCACATCGGCCACGCTACCGAGATCAAGAACTCCATCATAATGTCGGGGACAAAGGTTCCTCATTTCAACTACATCGGCGATAGCATCATCGGGAGCGGGTGTAACTTCGGGGCAGGAACCAAGGTTGCAAACCTCCGACATGACAACGGAGCGGTGAAGGTCTGTGGGAAGAGCACCGGCCGGAGGAAGTTTGGTGCCATCATCGGCGACGACGTCCTTTTCGGGATCAACTGCTCGGTCAACGTCGGGAGTTCCATCGGGAGCGGCACGCGGATCTCCCCGCATTCCCTTGTAGAGGGGTGCATCGAGGAGAACTCGGTCATCAGGTGATATTATGCAGGCAGTGATTTTAGCAGCGGGAGAGGGGAGTCGTCTGCGTCCTCTCACCCGGAGCAAACCCAAAGCCCTGCTCCCGGTCGCAAACCGGCCGGTCATCGATTATGTCATTGATGCACTGCTGGAGAACGGGATCCGGGAGATCGTTGTGGTTGTGGGCTACCGCAAGGAGGAGGTTATCCGCCACCTCAACAGCCTTAACGTTCCACTCCGGGTCGTCGTACAGGAACGCCAGCTCGGGACAGGGGACGCTCTCAGGGCAGCTGAACCGGAGATCGGGGGCGATTTCCTGGTTCTCCCGGGCGATAACTACATCAACGCCGGGTCGATCGCACGGATCAAGAGCATGCGTAACGCGATGCTCGTGGCCGAGCACCCCAACCCCTCAAACTTCGGGGTTGTGGTGATCCGTAACGGGATCGTCCGCGAGATGGTCGAGAAGCCCGAAGACGCTCCGACGTTCACGGTATCGACCGGGATCTACTCGTTTACACCGGAGATCTTCTCCTACCTTCAGACAAACGAGATCCCCGATGCTGTGGCGGCCATGATCGCAGCCGGTCGGCAGATACGCGCAATCCCGGCAGACGACTGGCAGGACGCGGTCTACCCCTGGGACCTCCTGAAACTGAACACCCGGATGCTCCGTGGGATCCAGCCGGGGGTCGCGGGGACGGTTGATGCATCCGTCGTCCGCCGGGGCGTCGTGCGCATAGGCAAAGGAACCACAGTGGGTCCAAACACTGTGATCTACGGCCCCGTAAGTATAGGAAGCAACTGTAACATCGGTCCGAACACCGTGATCATGCCCGATACGAGCATCGGCGATCGCGTGGTGCTCGAGCCGTTCACCTACGTTGCGGACTCGATCATTATGAGTGATGTCACGGTCGGGTCGCATTCAAGGATACTCTCGGCGGTCTTTGGCCAGGGCTGCATCCTTGCCGACCATATCACAACCACTCCTTCACCAGGCCTCATTGAGGTGGGGGATCGCGTCCAGAGAGAGGAGTTTGGCGCGATTCTCGGAGAAGGGGTGTGGGCTGCACCGTTCACAACGTTTAAGAACTGCATCGTCGGTAACAACGTCAGCATAATTAAGGGGCGGACGCTGGCAGGCAGGATCGAGGACGGCACAAGGGTGATGTAGATGTGCGGGATCGTTGGCTACACGGGGAGGCGGGACGCAGCCCCTGTCCTGTTGGGGGGGTTGAAGCGACTCGAGTACCGGGGCTACGACTCCTTCGGGATCGCGACGGTCGGGAGCGCAATCGAGGTCTACAAGAAGGCCGGTCGCATCCCTGATGGCGATCCCGGTGCGGTCGGTCTTGTGGGGTGCACCGGTATAGGGCATACCCGCTGGGCGACGCACGGTGAACCAAACGAGATCAACGCCCACCCGCACATGGATTGTGAGGGAAAGATCGCTGTTGTGCACAACGGCGTAATCGAGAATTACGCCGAACTGAAGCGACACCTCCAGGAGAGGGGGCATACCTTCAGATCTGAGACCGACACCGAGGTGATCGCCCACCTCATCGAGGAGAAGTATGACGGAGATCTCCTGGCAGCGGTCAACGCGGTCCTTCCGCTCCTCCAGGGCTCTTACGCAATACTTGTGATCGCCGGCGACACCCAGCGGATCGTCGCTGCTCGCGACGCAAGCCCCCTAGTCCTGGGCATCGGCGATGACGAGGTTTTTGCCGCCTCGGATATGACCCCGCTCCTTGAGTACACGGAACGAGTGATCTTCCTTGATGACGGCGATGTTGCCGATCTCACGCCGGGTCGCTACACCATCTACCATGGCGGTCGGGAGGTTGAGCGCCCGATCGAACTGATCGACTGGTGTTTTGAGGATACACGAAAGGGCGGGTTTCCCCACTACATGCTGAAAGAGATCTACGAGCAGCCCCAGTCGTTCTACGAGACTATCAGGGCCGGTATAGATGAGCACGTGCGGCGTATGGTGATGGAGGCCGATGAGATCACGCTGGTTGCGTGCGGGACGTCGTATCACACCGCCCTGGTCTTCAAGTACCTGGCAGAATCGCTCTGCGGCATACCGGTACGCGTCGAGATGGGCTCGGAGTTCAAGTACTTCACCCCGCCCCTCCGCGGGCTTGTGATCGCGGTCTCGCAGTCTGGCGAGACGGCGGATACGATCGCTGCCCTGAAGATGGCGAAAGCCCGTAACTGCCCGACGCTTGCAATCACCAACATGCAGGGGAGCACGGTCACCCGTATCGCTGACGAGACCCTCCTCATGCGGGCGGGCCCTGAGATCGGTGTCGCTGCAACGAAGTCCTACATGGCACAACTTGCGGCGTTGATGGAGATCCTCAACATCCGCTGCGACGGAGAGTTCGACGATGCCCTCTCGCACGCGCACCTTGCAATCGGGGACGTCCTGCTCCTGGACATCCAGGATGCGGTTGATCTATGCTCGAAGGTCGAGCACGTCTTCTTTGTGGGGAGAGGGCCGTTTTACCCGGTAGCGATGGAAGGCGCCCTCAAGATGAAGGAGATCTCCTACGTTCATGCCGAGGGTTACGCCGCCGGAGAGTTAAAGCACGGGCCGTTTGCCCTTCTCACCCCGGAGACACCGGTGGTTGCGATCTGCACCCCAGGTCCGACCTACGGGGTGATGGCCTCGAACATAAAGGAGATAAAGGCCCGCAGGGCCCCTGTCATCGCCGTCGGGGTTGCCGGTGATATTGAACTTCCCGAGATTGTGGACATCTTCATCCCCATCCCGAACACACATCTTCTGGTTCAGGTGCTGACCGCGTCTGTCGTCCTTCAGTTGCTTGCCTACCACACCGCATGCGCCCTGAATCGGGACGTCGACAAACCACGGAACCTGGCAAAGAGCGTGACCGTTGAATGATAGAGTATGGACGTAACGCCCTTGGTGAAGGGGCGATGATATTCGAACCGGTGACCATCGGGTTTCCATCCCGTGACCGGATGGGCTCGGAGGACTATCCCGGTGCAAACATCGGTAAGAACGCGATCCTCCGGTCGGGCACGATCATCTACTGCGACGTCAGGATCGGCGATGGGTTCCAGACCGGTCATAACGTGCTGATCCGTGAGAAGACGACCATCGGCAACCGCGTGGCGGTGGGGACGGCAACGGTGGTGGAGGGCGACTGCACCATCGGCGACGACGTCCGCATCCAGAGCCTGGTCTACATCCCCACCGGTTCCTGGATCGGTGACCGGGTTTTTATAGGCCCAAACGCCGTCCTGACAAACGATCGCTATCCTCCAGGGCCGCACGAGTCTCTCCGTGGTCCGATTATCGGGGACGATGCCGTCATCGGCGCGAACTCGACGATCCTCCCCGGGGTCAGGATCGGGGAGGGCGCGTTTGTCGCCGCGGGAGCGGTTGTGACAAGGGATGTGCCGCCGGGGACGCTCGCGGTGGGGGCGCCGGCACGGTTCCGCCCCCTCCCTCCTGAGGCCAGGCGGTGCCGATGATGATACCCGTTGCCCGGCCAATGGTCGGGGAGGAGGAGATCGCTGCCGTTGCCGAAGTTATGCGGTCGGGGATGCTTGCCCGGGGCTCGGTCGTCGCGGATTTTGAGTCCAGGTTCGCCGATTACTGCGGTTCCGCCCACGCGGTCGGCGTAAACTCAGGTACCGCTGCGCTGCATGCTGGACTCCTTGCTGCCGGTATCGGTCATGGGGACTCGGTGATAGTTCCAGCTTTCACGTTCTTTGCGACGGCGTCGAGCGTCTCGCTCTGCGGGGCAACACCGGTCTTTGCGGATGTCGATCAGCGGACGTTCAACATCGACCCGGCTTCGGTCGAGGCTTGCATTCGGCCCGACACCCGGGCTGTGATCGGCGTCCACCTCTTCGGGCAGCCTTTTGAGATTGATACCATCCGCGCGCTCTGCGATGATTATGGTCTTATACTGATCGAGGACGCTGCCCAGGCGCATGGCGCGGAGTATCACGGGAGACGGACAGGCAGTCTGGCCGATATCGGGTGCTTCTCGTTTTACCCGACGAAGAACATGACCACAGGTGAAGGCGGTATGGTCACGACCGATGACGAACGTCTCGCTGAGCGGGCCAGACTCTTCATAGATCACGGTCAGAGCCAGAAGTATCTCCACACTGTCATCGGCTACAACTACAGGATGACAAACATCGCCGCCGCGATCGGGATGGTGCAGCTCGAACGGCTTGAGGGTTTCAACGAACGCCGGATCGAGAACGCCCACTACTTCGACCGCCACCTGGCGGGCGCGGGTCTCGTGACGCCCTTCGTGGCGCCGGGAGTCCGGCACGTCTACCACCAGTATGTTGTTAAACTCCCGGCCGGCTATCCGCTGGCGCGGGAGGAGTTCGTGAGCGCTCTTGCGGAACGGGGGGTTGGGACGGCCGTCCATTACCCCATCCCCCTCCACCGGCAACCGGTCTATGCGAGCGCGGGCAGGACAGCGTCCTGCCCGGTGTCGGAGGGCCTTGCGGCATCGGTCGTGAGCCTGCCGGTTCACCCGTCGGTGACGGATGAGGAACGGGCGTATATCTGTGATGCGGTCAGTGAACTCCAGGCCCTGCAATCAGACCGATGATATAAATGAGGATCCTGCTCGTCTCCACCCAGGATTACATCCACCACCCGATCCCCTCAAGGCACCACAACATATTTGAGGAACTTGCGAGGCGGCACGAGGTCCACGTGCCTCACTTTCATGTCAGCAGAGGAAAGG
>Ga0116194_1000464_pt1 | contig 35284 bp, 30 predicted proteins | sample AD_SCU001_MetaG_FD_89887 | JGI IMG/M metagenome (GOLD analysis project Ga0116194, IMG submission 89887) | Active sludge microbial communities of municipal wastewater-treating anaerobic digesters from China - AD_SCU001_MetaG | ecosystem: Engineered > Bioreactor > Anaerobic > Digestate | place...
GAGGGTTCACCGTAATCCGGATCTCCCTTACCACCTCCGACCATATCCCGTTTTCATCGCTCACACGCAGCTGAAGGATATAGCTGCCTGCCTCCAGGTTCGAAAATGCCAGCGGCTGTTCGGGAGGAATAACTTCCCATTCGTCGTCGTGATTCAGCAGGCGGTAAGAAATGCGGTGGCGCTCACGGCCCCAATACGCCAGAGGAGATACAAAAAACGACAGCGGGTTCTGGTTGTGCTTTAACTCCAGCTCATGCTGAAGGTTAATCCGTTTCAACAGAACACTCCCTTCGCCCGGACTAACCGGTACATTGCGTATCAGAAGCTGATTTACCGCTACCGGCGGGAAGTAGGAAGAAAATCGTATGGCATCCGTCTGCACAATGTCAACCCCCATAGTCCCTCCTGCCAGCAAACGGCCGCTGTTTTTGTCGAAAAACGAAGCCCCGTCGCTGTATTCAAAATTGATCAGTCCGTCGTTAATGTTAAAACTCTGCACATTGCGGCGGGTACTGTCAATCATCGATAAGCCCTGGTTGGTGGTAATCCACAGGCTGCCCGATAAATCCTGCCTGATGGTATGTATGCTGATATTCGGAAGCCCGCCCTGAACGTCGGTACCTGCCGGTTTTACCGAATCGGCCGACACCGGTTCAAAGCTGAACAGCCCGCTGCTGCTGCCCGCCCACACGCTGCCTTTGCGATCGGTGAAAAGGGACAGGATATCGTCGTTGCGGATATGCGCGGGGTGTGTCTGGGCGTTGTACTGAGCAATCACCCGCTGCGCAATGGTATTGTAACGGTAAACGCCAAAACCCCGGGTACCTATCCAGATAATACCCGGCCGCTCTTCGGTGAGGGCATATACTATCTGCTTCTGCAGCCCGGGCGCCTGGTCGGGATCCAGCACAAGCTGCCTGCAGCTCTCCGGATCGCCGTTTTTTCCCGTTCTTACCTGAATAACGCCATATCCGCTGGTTCCCAAATAAATACTGCCGTCGCTGTCTTCCATTATGCGGTAAACCGAAGCAAACACCAGGGGCGTTTCTTTGCCGAAATCGCGCGGGAAGTTGCGGATGGTCCGGTAATCGGATGAGAGCAGGTCGATGCCGTTTCCGTCCGTGCCCACCCAAACGGAACCATCCGTACGTTCATGAAACGACAGCACGGAATTGTTGCTCAGCCCGTCTTTCGCCGAAATCTGCCGGATACGCCTGCCCCCGGCGTCAAAAACATCGATTCCTCCGCCTTTGGTGCCGACCAGGATGTCGTTTTTCCGGGTTACCAGTATGCTGCGCACAATGGGATAGGAAAGCTGTTCCGATGCCAGTCGTGTAACCGGGAACTCGGTGAGTTTCATGGTAAATGCGCCGTTCCCGTCGGTACCTGTCCAGAGGATATCCGGCTCGGTTTCGTAAATACACAGAATACGCGTGGAAATGGGGATGCCGGCATCCTTCCCGCCAACCTTTCCGGGTTCGGCAAAGGTGCGGGTTTTGATGGTATACCTGAAAATCCTTCCTTTTTCGGTTCCGGCCCATAAAACGCCCGCCTGCCGCGAGGCTGAAAGGCTGGTAATGACGTCGTCGGGAAGACTCAGGCGTTGTATTTCAAGGTTTTTCAGATCTGTAACAAGGGCAGGGCCTGAACGCTGGGTAACGAAAAGCAGCTGCCTGCCCCCGGCCTCCTGTATAGAGGAAGCGGTAAGTGCGCTGCTGAGGGGCAGGTTAAGGACCTTTAACAGGCGGTTGCCTTCAAGCCGGAGCAATTCGCCATCCGCGGTAATGCAGTATAAGGTGCTGCCTGCCAGATGAACACGCTTTACCCTGATCGCCGCTTCATCCAAAGGCATGGGAACAAACTGCTTCACGGCTTCGCTGAAACGGAACAGTCCCCGTCCGTAAACCGATGCTACGGCCCCATGGCCGTCGGCGAAAGCAAGAGAAATATCGTTTTCATAATTGATCTGCTCCGGTTCGTCGGTGAAAAAAGCCGAAAACCTGCCGGTTTCATTGTTATACAAGGCAATCCCCTTGTTTGTCATCAGCCACAGCGGGCCCGAAGCCGAGGGGAAGATCTCCCGGATTACATGGTTGTGAATACTGCCTGGTCCGCTTCCGGGAAGAAAGGTTTCTATTCCGTGACCGTCGTAACGGTTAAGTCCGTTCCAGGTGCCAAGCCATATATATCCTTCGGCATCCCGCGCGATGGCATTGACCGCGCCGTTGCTCAGCCCTTCGCGCCGCGATATGGTATGCACCGGGGTGCCGGTTCCGGCATAGAGATCCGGGATCAGTAAAAGGATAAATACCAACAGGAAAATCCGGGTATGCATAAGAAAAGAGGTTACAAATGCCGGGCGGAAGTAAAATTAGCACAAAATAGCAAACAACTCACACAGTAATGCAGACATAACAGTCAGGAAAAGGATTCAGGGCACTGCAATGCACTGGAAAAACCAATCCGGATAAGAGACACTTTGCCGGAAACGAGCTTGATCAGGGCTTAAAACCGTATGCTCCAGCCCACATTGGACATAAAGGGGAAAAATGACCTTTGCATCAGGGTTATGCGCTTGTACCGGGTGTTGTTGGGGCCAAAGTTTTCTATCTCTGTGAAATAGAATGCATTGGGGTTGCGCTGATTGTAAAGGTTGATTATTCCAAGCGTGAACGTGCGCAGGTATCTCTTTTTCTGTTTGTGAAAATTAAAACTGATATCGAGCCTGTGGTAAGGTTTGGTTTTAAATTCGTTGCGTCTTGAGTAGATGTACATCTCATTCATATGGGTATAGTCTCCTGCCTCAACCGGAACATAATACTTCGAAACCGGCAATGTGAGCCTGTATCCCGAATTAAACACCCAGGCGAGCGAAAGGTCAGCATCTTCATCAATTTTTAGCATCATGGCTATGTTAATACAATGCCGCACATCAAACTGATCAGGAAAAATCAAGCCATTGTTGATTTCATCAAATTTTCTCTCGCTTCGCGCCAGTGTATAACTGATCCATCCTGTGGGATTTCCCTCATTCCTGGTGGCCATAAATTCAGCTCCATATGCCCGGCCTTTGCCGTTCCCGGCAAAAAGGGCTTCCCAGTTTTCGCGCCCTTCCCATAACGATGCACCATCTTTGAGCATTGCCAGCTGGCTGAAATGCTTGTAATACAATTCACTGGTGTAAATTATACCATTGCCGGATCTGTATTCCAGTCCGGCCGAAAGTTGTTTCATAAGCGAAGGCGGTATACTTTTGGTTGCCGGAAGCAGGTATTCTACCGGCATTCCAATGCTGTTGTTTCCGGTAATGTGCATATTCTGGCTCATCTGATCAAACGATACAAAACTGTTAAGGTTTTTGTTGTGATGAAAGTTTGCCTTTATCCTGGGTTCCGGTATAATGTAAAACCGGTTGTTTATTGTAAAAGTGTTGATTCGTCCGCCCAATTCCAGCGTGTGACCTGCCGGCCGGGTAATTTTTCCGCCAAAATAAATTATGCCTTCAAAAGCCTGCATCAGCATTTTGTGATTGTGACCGGATTGAAACTGCTGATTGCCATCTGAAACATAATAGGTGTAGTTGTTGGGCCTAAAGTACCTGTATGTGAGTTGTATACCTGAATAAATCCGGGTTTCAGGATTTATATAATACTCTGTTCCAGGTTTCAGACTGATTTCTCCGATGCCCGAAAGTAGTTGATTTTCAGTAATATATTTATTATTCCCGTTGCTGGTTTCCGATTCCAGTTGGTTGTTGACTCTGTAGCGGGTAAAATGCAGGATGGTATTGCTGAAAAGCCGGCTGCTGAACAAATGGTTCCACCTTAAGGCCGCCATGGTATTGCCCCAGCGGTTAGTTTGCATGTAAAAGTCTGTGCCGTCATCTGTTTTTTCCCTGAAACCTGCCAGGGTTTTGTCATCTCCATTGTAGAGACTGAAGTATACCCTGTTGTTGGTGTTGATTATGCGGCTGAGTTTAATATTCAGGTCGTAAAAATTATAACCTACCGTTGAGCCCGAGTTTGCACGTTGTGCCAACGGTTTGGCAATAAGGTCGAAATAAAAACGGCGGAAACTGATCAGGTATGAGCTTTCATTTTTCCGGATGGGGCCATTCAGTGAAAACCTTGCCGAAATAATCCCCAAACTCAGGTTTCCTGAAGTTTTGCTCAGATTTCCATCTGCCATGCTCACATCCAGCACTGATGACAACCGACCACCGAATCTTGCAGGGAATCCACCTTTAATGAGTGTTGAACTTTTTATCGCGTCGGTATTAAAAGCAGAAATGAAACCGCCCAGGTGATTAATGTTGTACAGCGGCACGTCATCAAGCATGATCAGGTTCTGATCGGGTGATCCACCGCGCACATGCAGGCCGGATGTGCCTTCGTGCCCCTGCTGTACACCGGGTGTAAGCTGGTAAACTTTTATCAGGTCAGTTTCACCCCCTAAAGCAGGAAGGGATTTGATTACCTGTGCAGTCAGCCGGTGCATACCCGGCGACGAAGTACCGCCTGAACTATTTCCCGATATAATTTCTACCGGCCTAAGCTCTAATCCGGCCTTTAAACGGATATTCACCAAAGTATCCTTCATCAGATTATTCAACATCAGGGTGTCGCTGAGGTACCCGACATAAGTTATTACAAGCACAACGGGGTCACCTTGCGGTAAGCCCGGGGTTATGCTGAAAAAGCCATAACCATTTGTGCTTGTGCCTTTGGCGGTATTGGCCAAGTAAATACCGGCATACAATAACCTTTCACCACTTTTGGAATCCGAAACAAAACCGCTGATGGCTTGCCCGGTAACTCCTTTTTGCATCAGCAATGCTATTATGAAAACAAGCAAAATGAGGTTATGGGAAACTGAATAACGGTTCTTCTTATCTGAAATCATATGCAACAGTATCGCGGGTGGAGGTAAAAAGCGAGAACAATCCGGCACCATTTTCAATGTTGCCGTTAACAGAAAACGGCAAGGTCATTCCTGACCAAATGCCGCTCTCGTTGTACATGAATTTATAGAGCGATTTGAAGTAGTTGTAATGCTCGCGGGTAACGCTTCTGAGCTCCGAAACCACAATCACTTTTTGCAGGGTTTCAGTAATGAAGAAGAGAGAGTAGTACATCGGTATGCTTACCTGGGAGCCATTGAACATGGCATCGCTGAAAAGCATGGTGATGGGTTCGTATTGCATGATATCCTCATTTACCATTATTGGGTCAAACGACCTGAAATAATGGTACCCAAAGCTGCTGGCTGAATCATCCTTAATCTGCGTGACAGTAAGACTAAATTCGTAATAATTGGTTTCGCCGGAAGGGTCATCGAAACTCAGTTGAACCTTTGAATAATAAACATCCTCAATAAGCAGGGCGGAAGGAGTAATTTCAATGCTGTGGGCAATGGTGCTTTCGGGAATTAAGGTCTGGGCAATGGTGTGCCCGCCTTCGGCACCGATTACCTGCAACGCAACAGTGTCGCCGGGTTGAGCTGATAAGCCTTCTGCAACAAATCTATTTCCGTTATACCTGAGCGGGACTTGAGTTCCGTTATGAATCACAAAAGCTTCTGCTGTTGAATCGCAGCCTCTGTAACGGGTTGTGTCGTAAATATGCTGTGTACGGGCAATATATACCTGCAACGTATCATTATACGATTGGCTGGCAAAGGCAACGGTAATTGTTTCCGCCCGAGGAATATCCATATCAACCGGCGTTTCACAAGCGGTAAATAAAAGAACAAACGCTGAAAGAAAAAACAAAACCGTTTTTTGCATAACTAAAGGAAAAAGCTCCCTGATTTTGCATACAGGGAGCTGATTATTTATTACTTAAAGTGAAAGTTAATCTTGTATGTAGGGACAAACTTTGTGCCTTCAAACTGCACATCCGGTGAATATTTTGCCATGAGATCAAGGCTAACCTTGTTCTTATACAGTTTAATGCCAATACCGGCAGAACCGTACCAGCTAAATTTATTATTACTCCAATCAGGCTCAGGCAATCCATCCTGATAATACTTCCCGAATTGATAGTATGTACAAGTCTCGACCAAAATACGCATTGGTCTGTCAGTAAGAAAAGCGTACCTTGCCAGAAGCCCGATATTGGTTCTGGAAGACTTATACCATCCATCATCATGCGAAGAATACATGCCGGAAACCTCAGTTCCTAAGGAAAGTTCCTTATAAACCTTTAGGCCATATCTGATAGCAAATACTTTACTGTTATACCTGAGGTAACTGATATCTGCAATTTCGTATAGATATGGGTTCAATTGCAGCCCAACAAACTGCTGTTTTTCAAAAGTTACTGAAGAAACCGGGTTTTGAGAACACAGCCCTATCGGCAATAATAAGGAAAGTGTGGTTAAAAATTTGAATTGCATTAAAAACCAGGAAGATTGCATAATGTGAAATTAATTTTTAGGGAACATTTCATTCTTTTCAATCTCGGCAACTTCACCATATCTTATTCCTTTGTGATGAATCTGACATGAACTATAACCGAAGTCCACATCGTGCGTTGTAAGCAAGATTGTTCTTATAAAATCTGCTGCATTCTCAACTTCATCATAATTGCTTGGAATTGTTATTCTTGGATAAGAAGCACCTTCCTGATAATAGCCCTGGTTATTAGCTTGAATTATTGTATGAATTTTGGCTTGTACCCAAGCTCCAGACCAATGTTGCTGTTGCGATGTTGTTCTACCTTCATAATAGTTCATACCATCAAAGTTATTAACATAAAGCCTTGCTACTATTCTTCTATCAGACCAACTTGGAAAATATACAGTCCTATAACTATACATTCCTTTTGTACTTGAAAGATTAGTAGATGTATACACAATATCTGAATCATTCAAGGCTAAAGTTGTATTCATAATAATATCTAACTTTTCGACATTTTTTGTTGAAAAATTAAATTCCTCTGTCAAACGGTAAATTGTTTCACCAATCTGAAAGACACCACCTTTATTTACCAGGTGGCTTAATAGCGAAGCCATCGGCATTTCCCAAAGACCGAATTATCATCTAGAATTATTCTTTTGAAACAGTCGGGATTTTTTGCTCTGTATTCATCAAAGTTATCTGGTTCATTAATTCTCATTCCTTCGTAATAGACTTCCGAGAATGAAATGAAGCCAAACTTTCTGTTAAACTCGTAAATCAATTCGGGATTGATTTCGTTTTGTCTTGTCCAATCCAGATGTTGATTAAAAGTTGCAGTATCTTTAAAAAACAGATACCCGTTTTTTAACTGAATCCCGGAGTTTATTGTTCCTAAGCCGGTTGTTTCGCTGTCTTTCTTACAGCCAGCAAGTGTAACTATTAGCACAAATAGCGCAAAAAAATTGTTTCTTAAGGTGTTCATAGTTTCTGTAATTTTGCGCTTGTTACCGGTTGGCAGGGGAGCGGTTGCCGGTTAGCTTGTCAGAGTAAGGGCAGCCAACTCCCCGTGGCCGTTAATAAGCCGGTTAAATTTAATGGGTTAATTGCGGTTTATGATTATTGAGATCATTCCAATACCATTATTGGGGGGCATAAAGTTTCACCGGCTATTTTTAACCTCATTTCTGAATCCGGACTCAGTTTTTAAACTGGCTTATACCCGAAATGATTTTTGAGTTTTAATCAACTTTAGTATTATTTTCTCCTTCCTTATTTTTAAATCTTTTATCCCGGCACTTAAATTTTTCAATTATACGATATATCCCGACCTTTATCCTTAATGTCGCATCAAATGTATAACAAAATATTGTATATTACCAACAAAGGGGGGGGGGGTAAATCACGATATTTTTGTAATTCAGAATCATTCCAAATAAAAAAGTATCCGTAATCATGTATTTTCAATTTTCCCGGACAGGTTAAGCATCCGGGTGTATTTGTCTGGTATAATCAATAGATTGCCCTTGCGGGATGAACTTCGATTTTTTAAGGATATCCCGGAATAATCAATGACCAATGTCTGATCTGGATTCAGAGGAAAAGCAATTATCCGATGATCGCCGTAATATGCACAAATCTGCATATCCGGGTGAACAAGCCTGTGGTTAAGATGTTTAACAGTGAAAAGTAAAAAGAATGAACTACCCCCAAAAAGTAACCATTGGCGATATCACTGTCCGCGACGGATTTCAGCACGAAGAAAAATTTATCCCCACCGAAGCCAAGCTGTGGGTGGCTGAACAGCTTATACTAAGCGGGTTTAAGCATATTGAACTCACCAACCTGGGCAATCCCACAGGAATGCCGCAGTTCAGGGATGCCGACGCCCTGCTCAAAGGCATCCGCAAAAGCAAAGCGGTAGCCCATCTGATCGGCGGGGTAAGCATTACCGCGGTGACCATCCGCGAAAAAGCCATAGAGCGCGCCATTGAAGCCCGCAAGGAGGGCTGGGGACCCGACCGCATCCTGCTGATGGTTTCCACCAGCGAATCGCACCACAAAAAAAATTCGGGCCTTTCGCTGGATGAATACTGGAAAATGGCTGAGAAGTACATTCCCCTGGCGCACGATGCGGGCATCAAGGTAAACGGAACCGTCAGCACCATTTGGGGCTGCCCGATTGAAGGACCAACGAAGATGGAAAAAGCGATTGATTTCACCAAACGCTGGCTCGATATAGGCGCAAATGATGTGGAGCACGCCGATCACGACGGCTCCGCTTCGCCCGACCGGGTGTACCGTTATTTTTCGATGTTGCTCGACAGCATCCCGAATCCCGAAAAGCACATTGTGCACCTCCACACCACCCGGGGCTGGGGCCTGGCCAATGTGCTCGCCGCCTTGCAGGCGGGTATGACCAATTACGAATCCACTCTCGGGGGAATAGGCGGGCAGCCGGCCAACTTTGTGGACGGAGTGCCCGTGGCCGGAACCGGCTCATACTACTATAAAGATCCCGGCATTACCGGACTTGTTACAACAGAGGATATGGTGGTAATGATGGATGAAATGGGCATTCAAACCAACCTCGACATCGACCGCATCCTGGAAACGGGAGCCATGACGGAACGCATCGTTGGCCGTCGCCTGCGTTCAGAGTCCATCAAAAACGGCAGAATCCCCAAATCGCTGAGCGGAAAGGCCTGAGCACAACACCATGCCCTGCCACACAGGGTGACAGGGTGAAAATTTATTAAATCGGTTTATTCCGGTTCAGAATGGCAGGTCATCTTCCGGCTCCTGCAAAGGCGGGGGTGCAGGTTGTGCAGCTGGCTGATTTTCCTGGTAAGAAGAAGAATCGTTCGACTGCCTTGATCCCAGCAGGTTCAGCGTATCCCCTTCTATTTCGGTTATGTAGCGCTTTTGTCCGTCTTTTTCGTAGGAGCGGTTCCGGATACGGCCCTCAATATAAACCTGGGAACCTTTCCTCAGAAATTTCTCGGCGATCTCCGCCAGTCCCCGCCATAGGATAATGTTGTGCCATTCCGTTTGCTCCATCTCCTGCCCTTCGCGGTTGCGGTAAGTCTCAGTGGTGGCCAGCGAAAATGATGCCTTCTTCACACCCTTGTCAAAATTCTGAATTTCAGGATCCCTGCCCAGATTACCAATCAGGATCGCCTTGTTGACACCTCTTGCCATATTGCTTTTTGTTTAGCCTGTTATTGTGACAAATATACTGCTTAACACCACCAAAAACAAGCGATGCGGATAAAAGTCAGCGTATCCGGCTCAGTAAACCTGGTCCTGAAAAAAACGATCCATAAGTCTTGAAACGGGCAGATACTTCAGCTGGTCAACCGGTATAAGTTTATAATTACTTCCGGATTGCAGATGCATATTTAATATACCGCTGATTTTGTAGAACCGGGCATAAATTATCCGATGGCTCAGAATATGTTTTGCATCGCTCAGGAGCACTGCCTTACAGGCATTATACGGATCAAGCTGCTTCCACAAACCGCTTGCTTCAAGTTCGCCGGGATCGAGCAGGTGACCGGATTCCACAAGGGGTAGTTCCCAGAGGTTCTCCCAGATGTCCCTGTCTCTGCGCTGCTGCATCACGACGTCTCCCTGAGCCGTAACAGCAAATATATAATTGAACCATCTGGTTTTTCGAGGTATCTCCGGACGTTTTACCGGAAGCTGTTCCACTTTCCCGTTTAAAAAGGCAAAACATTCGTCCGAAAAAATACAGTTCGGGCAGTCGGGCCTTCCCGGTTTGCAGAAAAGTGCGCCGAATTCCATAACTGCCTGGTTGTATGTTCCGGGATCCTCCCGGTGTATGTACTGAAGCGACTTTTCAGCCACTCGTTTAAAAGACCGGCCCGAACCGGCCACTTCTTCTATACCGAACAATCGCGAAAACACCCGGATAACGTTTCCGTCTACCACCGGCACCGGCTCACCTCCGCTGATCGAGGCAACGGCTGCCGCTGTGTATTTCCCAATCCCCTTAAGTTTAATCAGCTTATCGTAGGTTTCGGGGAATATGCCCTGGTATTCACTTACTACCATTCCGGCGGCAGCATGCATATTCCTGGCCCTGCTGTAATACCCCAGTCCTTTCCACACGGCGAGCACCTCCTGCCCGGAGGCAGAGGCAAGCGATTGCACATCCGGAAATCTACCGGTAAACCGCAAAAAATAACCGAGTCCCTGATCGACCTTCGTTTGCTGAAGAATCACCTCTGAAACCCAAATGGTATACGGATCGCGTGTGTGCCGCCAGGGAAGATCCCTTCGGCTGGTACGATACCAGCGCATAATACGGTCACCAAAATCAGTCATATTCCCGAAAAACACTTAAATTGAGTCATTTACCCCTAAAAAAAACGGATTATTTTCGTTTTGTTTCAAAAACCTGTATATTTGCACCCCGTTTAAAAAATTTATTCTCAAATCTTTAAAAACTCAATCAAAATGACAAAGGCAGAAATTGTGGCTGAAATTGCTAGCAAAACCAATATTGAAAAGGTTGCAGTTCAACAGACTGTTGAGGCTTTCATGGAAGCCGTAAAAAACTCCCTTGCAAACGGCGAGAATGTTTACCTCAGGGGATTTGGCAGCTTCACCACTAAGAAAAGGGCTGAAAAAACCGGTCGCAACATTTCCAAGAACACCACCATCATCATCCCTGCTCACAACATCCCAGCTTTTAAACCTGCCAAGACGTTCGTGAACGAAGTTAAAAACAAGGTTAAATAAGCAGTTGTTCAATAATTAAAATACTATACCATGCCCAGCGGAAAAAAAAGAAAAAGGCATAAAATGGCCACGCACAAACGGAAAAAACGTTTGCGCAAGAATCGGCATAAAAAGAAATAAGTTTTCTTGATTTGGGAAATAACCACCACATACCACCCGAAATACGTTTTCAGGGCATGTGGTGGTTTTACTCCTCATGCTGTCAGTTAATCCTTTACACGACAGGTTCAGCTAAAGCATTTTCTGTTACAAGCATTCTCTCTACATCTAAAAAATCAGGATTTTGAATAAGGAACTGATTATCGACACCAGTCTTTCAGAAGTCAATATAGCCTTACTGGAAGACAAGGAACTTGTCGAACTCAATAAAGAAAAAAGTAACAATAACTTTTCTGTAGGTGATATTTATCTGGGCCGGGTAAAGAAAATCATGCCCGGTCTGAATGCTGCTTTTGTTGATGTCGGATACGAAAAAGATGCATTTTTGCATTACCTCGACCTCGGTCCGCAGGTTAATTCTCTCAACAAACTTCTTAAACTTCACCTTTCGGGAAAGCCGGATGCACCTTCCCTTACCGATTTTGAGCCGGAACCCGATATAGAAAAAACCGGCAAAATTACTTCGGTACTTACGCAGAACCAACCGGTTCTGATTCAGATTGCAAAAGAGCCGATCTCTACCAAGGGCCCCAGAGTTTCTTCCGAAATCTCCTTCGCCGGCCGGTATCTGGTTCTTGTTCCATTCTCAACACGGGTCTCCGTTTCCCAGAAAATTAAAAGCGTTGATGAACGTAACCGGCTGAAACGTCTCATCACAAGCATCAAACCCAGGAATTTCGGAGTTATCATCCGTACGGTAGCAGAAAATAAAAAAGTAGCCGACCTCGATGCCGACCTGCGGAGCCTGATCGCCAAATGGGATGCCGTTATTGCTAAACTACCGGGTGCCAAACCTCCCCAGCGAATACTGAGCGAAATCGACCGCACCACAGCTATCCTTCGCGACCTGCTGAATGAATCGTTCAACAACATTCACGTGAACGATGCAGGCATCTACGAGGAAATTAAAGCCTATATCAAAACCATTGCCCCCGATAAAGTCGACATCGTTAAACTTTATAAGGGAAAAACTACGATTTTCGAGAATTTCGGCGTCGATAAACAGATAAAAAATTCCTTCGGTAAAATTATTACCATCAAAAGCGGAGTCTATCTGATTATTGAACATACCGAAGCTCTTCACGTGATCGATGTGAACAGCGGTCACCGGGTGAATTCGGAGATCTCCCAGGAAATGAATGCACTGGCCGTTAACCTCGAAGCCGCAGCAGAAATCGCCCGGCAGCTCAGGCTGCGCGATATGGGCGGTATTATCGTGGTCGACTTCATCGATATGCATGAAGGAGCTAACCGCCGCAAGCTTTACCAAAGGCTGAAAGAGGAAATGGCAAAAGACCATGCAAAGCATACCATTCTCCCTCCCAGCAAATTCGGACTGGTTCAGATTACCCGCCAGCGCGTAAGACCCGAAATGAATGTGCAGATCCTTGAAAAATGCCCCGCCTGCGGAGGAACCGGCGAAATTAAACCAAGCATCATACACATCGATCAGATAGAAAATAACATCCGCTATCTGATTCACGATCAGAATGAACCTTACATTAAAATAAATCTGCACCCGTTTATCTATTCTTACCTTATCCACGGACTTCCGTCGATACGCCTGAAGTGGTTCCTGAAATTCAAACGCTGGATCAGACTCAGACCCATGCCTTCGTACCACTTCCTTGAATACCACTTTTTTAACAGAAACGATGACGAAATAAAAATGTAAGCATCCTGCCTGCGGTATCCGCAAAGGCAGTTTCCTATTCATTTTCGTAGTATTTTTGTACCGGGCTTCCATTGAAAATAAGCCCGGATTTTTTTTACCCAAACATAGTTATGGATACAGTTGTAAGCGGCATCAGACCTACTGGAAACCTTCACCTCGGAAATTACTTCGGAGCACTGAAGAATTTTATTAAAATGCAGAATGAAAATAACTGCTACTTTTTTATTGCCGATTATCATTCCCTCACCACCCACCCTACCCCTGCCGATCTGCACGGTAATGTGAAAAGCGTTCTGGTCGACTACCTCGCTGCCGGCCTCGATCCCGAAAAAGCAACCCTTTACCTGCAAAGCGATCTGCCCGAAACCGCTGAACTGTACCTGTTCCTGAATATGAATGCCTACCTGGGAGAGCTGGAAAGAGTTACCTCGTTCAAGGACAAGGCCCGCTCGCAACCCGACAACATCAATGCCGGACTGCTGACGTATCCGACGCTTATGGCCGCCGATATCATCATTCACAAGGCTCACAAAGTACCCGTGGGCAAAGACCAGGAACAGCACCTCGAAATGACCCGCACCTTTGCCAACCGCTTTAACCGCCTGTATAAAACGGATTATTTCCCCGAACCGGTGGCCTATAACTTCGGGGAACAACTGATAAAAATCCCCGGGCTCGACGGAAGCACAAAAATGGGAAAATCGGAAGGCGAAGGCAATGCCATATTCCTGAAAGACGAACCGGCCGTTATCCGCAAAAAAATTATGAAAGCCGTTACCGACAGCGGCCCCACCGAACCCAACCAACCCAAACCTCAGGCCATCGAAAACATCTTCGCCCTGATGAAAGCCCTCTCACCCCCCGAAACCCTCGCTCATTTCGAGGAAGAATACAGGGAGTGCCGCATCCGATACGGCGATATGAAAAAACAACTGGCCGAAGATGCCATCGCCTTTACCGAACCCTTCCGTGAAAAAATGCGCGAACTCGAAGCCGATACCGCATACCTGCGCAGGGTGGTGAAAATGGGTAAAGATAAAGCCCGTGCCAGCGCAGGCAAAACAATAACGGAAGTAAGGGAAATCATTGGTTTCAAACCCTTCTGACCCTCAGCTGATACTACATCCAGCGCTTGCGCTTGAAAAGAAAGATCATGGAGCCGGCAAGCAATACCATGAATACCATCAGAACCCAGAACGAATTGGGATCATCCTGAAGGGGCAATCCCACATTCATTCCGTATAAACTGGCAATAAACGTCAGCGGCAGCAGCATCGACGATATCAGGGTCAGTACTTTCATGATTTCGTTGGTACGGTTTGTCTGCAGGGAATCAAAGGTCTTCGACAATCCTTCCACAAGCTCCTGATAATCTTCCGTCATATCCCACATCTTCTGGTAATAGTCCAGAATATTACCCCAGTAATCTTCCATATCCTCGGCATAGCCGGCAATATCGCCCGATTCAAACTTATGAAACAACCGCAACTGAGGCTTGAAAATGGTATTTACAAGTATTATGTTTTTCCTGGTCAGGGATATGCGTTCAATGGTTCGCTCCGCTTTCTTGCTGAAGAGATCGCGGTTGATAAGCTCAACCTCAATGCCCAGCTTGCTGAGCAGAGAAAGCGATTCAAGCATAAGATGCTCCAGAATTTTGTATAAAAGTGCATCGCTGGTAGTCACATGCCTGACGTGATACGTATCCTCCGGCTCCCTGCCGCTGTTGAATAAATTCTTGACCACCCAGTGCGATTTGCCGATCGTAATGATGTAATCCTTACCCCAGAAAATCTTTACCTCTTTTGTCTTCAAAAATCGGTTCCAGCGGTCGAAATAGGGAAAATGCAGGATAAGAAAGTAATAATCGTCGTATATGTCGATCTTGGGACGCTGATTGGTCCGGCTTCTGCAATCCTCAATATCCAGAGGGTGAAAATGAAAATTGTCTTTTAAAAACTGCAGGTCCTGCTCGGAAGGGTCAAGAATATGATGCCACCTGAGCGTGCCGATATCAATGGTTTCAATCATGGAACCCTCCCGCTTTATATGTACCTGCTCTTCCGCGTGAATTTCAGGCGGCACTAAATTACAAAATCGAAAGAACGGTGCGAAAAATAGTGCCGGATTTCGTTTTATAACTTGCGAATCCGCAATAATTCCTGCATTTTTGAACCCGGAGGTCGCTGATTTGTTCTATAATCCCGCAAAGGAACATTACAATGGAGAAACAAAAAAAAGAGGGAAGATACCAGAGACTCGTTACCCAAATCTCAGGATTGCTCGAAAAGAGTCCCGATCTGCAGTCGGCTATGGCAACCGTGGCATCGGTGCTGCACAATAAAATGGATTATTTTTTCTGGTGCGGTTTCTACCGCCTGAGCGGCGACAGGCTTATTGTAGGCCCTTATCAGGGTCCTCCGGCCTGTCAGGTGCTCGAAGGCCGGGGAGTATGTCTGGAAGCCGTCAGACAGCGCAAAACCCTTGTTGTTGCGGATGTGCACAGCTTTCCCGGACATATTGCCTGCGATTCGCGCTCGAACAGCGAAATCGTCGTACCTTTATTCGGACCCGGCGGTGACGTGGCAGCCGTACTGGATGTCGACAGCCGCGATTTCAATTCGTTCGACGATACCGATGCCCGCTATCTTGAAAGCATCGTTAAACTGCTCGGACGCTTTGTTTAAATCCATCGGCTCCCGATTGTCCGATATGAATATTCTTATGTAAATTTACACGTGTAAACCAAAACCTCTTTACTATGACGTTCGGAATCATCCTGGTAATTAATCCGAAAAATACCTCATCAAAAATAGCCGTTTACAAGGACCTCAACCTGTGTTTCCTGAAAACCATCCGCTATACCGAGGAACAAATTGAAGCCTGCGGCAGTATTCCGGGTCAGCTCGAAATGCGTAAAAATGCCATACTTAAAGAGCTCAGGGAAAACGATATCAATATCAATAAAATCAAAATAGTGGTGGCCCGCGGCGGCCTCATCAAACCGGTTAAATCGGGGGTGTATGAGGTGAACGATAAAATGCGCGATGACCTGATAAACGGCGTTATGGGCATGCATGCCACCAACCTGGGAGGCATCATTGCAGCCGAGATCGCAGCCATGACCAATGCCAGGGCAATTATAGCCGATCCGGTGGTGGTCGACGAACTCGACGACGTGGCACGCATCTCGGGTCACCCGCTTTTCGAACGGAAATCCATTTTTCATGCCCTGAATCAGAAAGTGGTGGCCCGCAAATACGCCAAATCGGTAAACCGGAAATACGAAGATCTTCAGCTCCTGGTAGTGCATGCCGGAGGCGGAGGAATTTCAGTGGGAGCTCACAAAAACGGAAAAGTCACGGATGTTAACCAGGCATTCGACGGCGATGGCCCCTTTGCTCTGGAACGTGCCGGTACACTTCCCGCCGGAGATCTTGTAAACCTCTGCTTCTCGGGCAAATATACCCGGGAGGAAATCATGAAAATGATTACCGACAAGGGCGGACTCTACGCGTACCTGGGAACCACAAGCCTGAACACGGTGGAAAAACGCATCGCGGAAGGCGATGAAAAGGCCGAATTTATCGTCTATGCCATGGCGTATCAGCTGGCCAAGGAAATCGGAGCCATGTGTACCGTGCTCGACGGAAAACCCGACAGCATCATCCTTTCCGGAGAACTTTTCAACAACCACGGCTTTACGCAAATGCTCACAAAAAAAGTGGAGAAAATTGCATCCATAGCCCTGTATCCCGATGAAAATGAAGTAGATGCACTCGCAATGAATGCCATAGGCGTAATGAAAGGCGAAATCGAAGTGATGGAGTATAACTAATATTCGTCCTGAACGCATACACGGAGGCAACAGCCAGACTTCACGACCGTTTACAAATGAAAGAGGCCGGATTTCCGTATTAAAAGCACCGTTGTAACGCGGTGAAAATTATAAAGGAAGCTTAAGCCTGCCGGTGAAACGTTCCGGCAGCCCCGGGAAGATCCGGAAATTACAGGCAGCAAAGGACTTTTAACATTTAAACGCTTTACATTTGACCTTCTGTTTTCATTTTTATTAATTTTGCACCACTGAGCAACAGATCAGAATATTAAACACTTTCAGCATTGGAAGACCCTGATACCGACCCTTCTTTATACCTGCTGCAGATAATCTCCGGCATTTTTACCGGAAGTTTTACCCCGGGAGTTATTATCGGACTTGCTGTAATCGTGCTCCTGCTGTTATGCTCAGCTGCCATCAGCGGTTCCGAAATAGCATTCTTTTCGCTTAGCCCTTCACAGCTCAACGATATACGCTCAGGAGCAACAAAAAAAGGCAGACTTATTCTTGCCCTTCTGGAAAAACCAAAGCGTTTGCTGGCTACAATATTGATTGCCAATAATTTCGTAAATGTGGCAATCATCATCATTTCTTCCTACATCATGAACGGGTTTTTCGATTTCAGTTTCTCTCCCGTTCTGGGCTTTATTGTTCAGGTTCTGGTCGTTACCGCCATGATCCTGATGTTTGGTGAAATCATGCCCAAAATCGTGGCAACGCAAAGCCCCATACAGGTTGCCTCTGCCATGGCCGCACCAATGATCGTAATCCGGTCCATTTTCCGACCCCTCAGCTCTCTGTTGGTTAAATCCACCAATCTTATCGATAAACGCATCGAACGCAAAGGTCACGAAATTACCATCGATGACCTCTCGGAAGCTCTCGACCTTACCTCCGGCGATAACGAAACCCCCGATGAGGATAAAAAAATACTCAAGGGAATTGTAAAATTCGGCGATATCGCCGTTAAGGAAATCATGCGCTCACGCGTGGATGTTACAGCCGTTGACGAGAAAACCCCCTTCGGTCAGCTGCTCACCACCATCCTCGATTCAGGGTACTCACGAATGCCCGTCTTCCGCGAAAGCTTCGATAAAGTCACCGGAATCCTCTACATCAAAGACCTGCTTCCCCACCTCAGTCAGCATGCCGGCTTCGAATGGCAGAAACTTCAGCGCCCTGCATTCTTCGTCCCCGAAAACAAACGCATAAGCGACCTTCTGCACGAATTCCAGTCACGTAAAATTCATATGGCAATCGTCGTGGATGAATACGGCGGCACTTCCGGACTCGTTACCCTGGAAGACGTACTCGAAGAAATCGTGGGCGAAATAAACGATGAGTTCGACAGCGACAGCGACGACATCCACTATTCGCGCATCGACGAAAATACCTACCTTTTTGAAGGGAAAACCCTGCTCAACGACTTCTGTAAACTCCTCGGCATTGAAGATAAGGTCTTCGCGGAAGCAAAAGGCGAATCCGATACCCTGGCCGGACTTATGCTTGAACTGGCCGGAAAAATACCCGGAGTAAACGAACCCTATCCCTTCGACCGATTTGTCTTTCAGGCCGAAACTGTCGACAAAAGACGTATCAAAAAAGTAAAGGTCCGGATTACTGAACCCGTTCAGGGAAATAAAACCAAAGATTAATTCGTTATGCGGATAAAAACTGCCGGGATGTTCCTGATGATGTGCATCCTCTCCCTACTCTTCATCAACGCATGCAAAAACCCTCCGGTCCCCAAACCCAGAGGGTATTTCCGCATCGATCTGCCGGAACACCGGTACCGGCTGCTCGACAGCATTTACCCCTATGCATTTGAAATTCCGGTTTATGCAAAAGTTTCCGTTGATCCCAACGCCGGCAACGAACCCTACCGCATCAACATCGACTACCCCGGATACCACGGAAGACTTCACCTGAGCTACAAAAAAGTAAACAACGACCTCGCCGTGTTTACAGAAGATGCACACGAACTGGTGATGAAACACATCCCGAAAGCCAGTGCAATCGACGAAATCCGCATCGATAGCGATGCCCGGCGCGTTCACGGACTTATCTACGACATCAAAGGCTCCGGAGCTGCATCCCCTTACCAGTTTTTTGTTACCGACAGCACCGGGCATTTCCTCAGGGGAGCCTTGTACTTCAGCGTTTTACCCAATAACGACTCCCTGGCACCCGTAATCGCATTCGTAAAGGAAGACATTCAGCACATGCTCGAAACCCTGAGGTGGAAATAATACCGCCTCCACCCTGCGCATACCTGTCACTATCCATCCGAACCAAAGCCCGGTCTTTCAGCCCCATATCCCCGGTGGATGAATCTGCAGATCCTTCACCGGACAGGTATGTATTTTTATGCCTTTCCTGTACTTCTTAACTCGCGTCAGTAATTCTATCGTATTGCAAAACAACTTGTTAATATAAGTACATCTTTCCGGCAAATCAAATATCCGTACAGGCGTCGGGAGGTTGTTTTTTTAGTACATTTGCTACTTATTAAAGTTTTTTATGAAGAAGCAAAATCAAAGCCGTCGTGAGTTTTTGCGGATTGCCGCTCTTGGCACTGCCGCCATTGGACTGGGAGCCACCGGAAACCTTTTCGCGGGTGCAGCCTTTAATCCTTCAACACCAATACCTTCGGGCAACAAAACGGCCATGGGTCTTGCCTGCAGTCCGCTCGATACGGTCCGTATTGCCGTTATCGGACTGGGAATGCGGGGCGGGGATGCGGTAAGACGATTGCTTCAGATAGAAGGAGTAAAGATCAATGCCCTGTGCGATGTGGTTCCCGGATTCGTTCAGGAAGCCAACAATAAAATCACAAAGGCCGGACATACGCCTGCTGCGGAATACACCGGTGAAACCGACTGGATGAAGGTGTGCGAACGCGACGACATCGACCTGGTATACAACTGCACCCCCTGGAATCTGCATACCCCCATAGCCGTTCATGCCATGCGCCACGGCAAGCATACAGCCCTGGAGGTGCCTGCCGCCATGACCCTGGAAGAGTGCTGGCAGCTGGTCGATACGGCCGAAGAAACGCAGCGGCACTGTATGATGCTCGAAAACTGCTGCTACGACTTTTTTGAACTGGCCACACTCAATATGGCCCGGAATGGAGTCTTCGGCGAAATACTTCATGCCGAAGGCGCCTACATTCACGACCTGAGAGAATTAAAATTCCTGAAACAGAAAGAGGGAGGTTATTACAATTTCTGGAGACTTGAATACAGCAAAAAACACAACGGAAACCTCTACCCCACGCACGGACTGGGTCCTGTAGCCCAGATCATGGGCATCAACCGCGGCGACCGATTCGATTACCTTACCTCCATGTCGACCAAACAGGCCGGGCTTAGCCTGTATGCCGCTGAAAAATTCGGTTCCGGTTCGGCAGAAGCACAAACACCCTATATCCTGGGCGACATGAACACCACCCTTATCCGCACGGTGAACGGCCGTACCCTTATGGTTCAGCACGATACTACCAGTCCCAGACCTTACGACCGCCTCCACCTGATAAGCGGCACCAAAGGTATGGCCCGTAAATGGCCCCGCCCTGCCATTGCCCTGGAACCAAATGCACACCAGTTCCTTAAACAGGACGAATACGACCGCATGATGGCAGAATATGAACATCCTCTCGTCCGTCAAATCGGTGAAAAAGCAAAAAAAGTCGGCGGCCACGGCGGAATGGATTTCATGATGGACTACAGGCTGATCTACTGCCTGCGCAACGGACTACCCCTGGATCAGGATGTTTACGATGCCGCAGCCTGGTCGTGCATAGTGCCCCTGAGCGAAGAGTCGGTTAACAACCGAAGCGGAAGCATCAACATCCCCGACTTCACCCGCGGTGCCTGGAAAACCGCCCGGCCCTGGCCCGTAGTAACGGTGGATTAAAAAAAATAGTTTCAGAATAAAATTGCAACATTGCCATTAAACTATACCTTTAATGGTTGAATCGGATATATCCGGATGATGCCCGCAATAAACAACTTTGGAGTTCCATTGCATAATGCATACATTTGTTTGCCGGAAAACACAAAAGAAAATATAAACGATCTTTTCTGACAATCTATATAATTATTAAGCCAATAAAAGTTTATAACCGATAATATTTAAGAAAAACCTGAAAACTAAGAAAAGTCTTCCCGATGAAAAATAAGATTCTATTGGTAATTGTCTTCTTTGCTTTTCTGGCTGATCGTTCGTTCAGCCAGAGCGACTTCCGCGACGGATTTATAATTACCCTGGAGAACGATACCATTAAAGGTCTGGTAGATTACAGGTCGAACCTGAAAAATTACAAATCGTGTGTCTTCCTGGGTGAACGGGAAGAAAGGAAGTACCATCCGCACGAAATTAACGGATTTGGATACGATAACGATAAATTCTATGCGTCTCAGATTCTGGAAGGGTCTTTTGTGGAAGTATTGGTAACAGGCGATATCAGCCTTTACAAATCCAAAGAAAAGTATCACGTAAAAAAAGACGCAGACATTTACGATCTGGCATCTTTTCGCGAGGAAGTGAAAATAGACAGGAAGGTCTATGTGAGGGATAACAATAAATGGCGCGGTATCCTGTCTATTCTGATCGGCGACTGTCTGAATAATACGAACGATGTCGTTTCGAAAATTAACCTGAATGAGAGGAGTTTAACCACCCTAATTGTCGGATATAATCAATGCAAAGGCTCAGAATATAAAGAATTCAAGGCCGGAAAGCCGTGGATAAAGTATGATTTTGGGGCTGCCACTGGTTTGGCAAGATCTGAAATTCAAGTAATTTACTCTTCAACGTATTATAACTACCTGGCTGATTCCTATAGCTCCGTCGATCCTTCCGTTGGCGCTCTTTTCAGTATCTCTTCCCCCCGGATTACAGAAAAAATCGAAGTCCAGGGGGAAATTCACTTTATAAAATCCGCGTACTCCTCGCTGATTGTGCTGAATAAGTCATCCACAGAATATCATGACACTTATATTGACCTGACAACATTATCCATGCCTCTTTCATTGAAGTACTCCTTCCCTGAAAAAAAATACGGATTGTATGTACAGGCCGGAATCAACCTCGATTATCATCTGAAAACAGAGTCGAGACGGATGACGGAGATTGTTACCGGAAACGTTGTAAATACATATCCTGAAAGTCCTGCGGTTGAGATTAACAACTATCAAACCGGATACTGGGGAGGAATTGGTATTCTTAAATCGTATCCAAAATTTAAAGCCGGCATAGCCGTCCGCTATTTTGATATGTCCACACTCAACAGTGCCGGACTTTTCATGGCAAAAAGCAATCGCGTTACGTTAAATCTTTTCCTTATCAGAAAATGAAAGCAATCTTAAGAACTGTTCTGCTGATCTCATTGCTGAGTTTGCTGGTAAAGTGTAATAAAGATGAGGTTACCGGCCGCGATTATCCAAGAATAAAAACACTTCCCGTTACCGAAATTACCCCGGATGGTGCACGATTTAATGCGGAAATACTGTTTCGGGGCGATTTTGAAATAATTAATTACGGATTTGTCTGGAGTGAATATATAAATCCTGTAATCCAAAACAGCGACAGGGTCGTTTACACGGATAACATTGTTTCCGAAAATTTTTCGGAAATAATAGAAACTACCTTAAAGGAAAATGTCTCCTATTTTGTACGGGCATTTGTTGAAACAAAGGATTTTATCGTTTACGGGGAAAACATACAGTTTCTGAGCCTGGGGAGCAAAGCACCCAAAATACTGGACGTTTTTCCGCTGGCAGGAACAACAGGAGATACCTTAACCATTAAGGGAGAAAACTTCAGTTATGTTAACCAAAACAACGAAATTTTTTTTAACAATAGCAAAACCACGGCATTCGAATGCAGTGACTCCCTGATTCTGGTCGTGGTTCCTGAAATTACAAATCCAAACAGTATTATTTCAATCAGCGTTGCAGGTAATTCCGCCGCCTTCCCGGATCCTTTTATTACCACAACTCCCCTGATTTATTCTGTTCATCCGGCATTAGCATCATTTACAGATACCATCGAAATAAACGGCGATTGTTTCAGCTACGTATCTGAAGCTAACCAGGTCTTTCTTGGGGATACGAAAGCAAGTGTTATAACGTCTTCCAAAAAAAGATTACAGATTACAGTACCGGGTGATCTGGAAAAATCTGTCAATAAGCTCCGTATCCTGGTGGGCGGGAGAGAAGCCGTTTTCGAATCCGTTGTGATTAAACCACCGGTAATTTTTTCAATAAACAGCGACCTGATCCAGACGTTTGATGTTGAAAATATGACAATTACCGGTGAAAATTTTAATCCCTTACCTCAGAAAAACAACGTTTCTTTTGGAGAACACCAGGCTAAAATTGTTTCTTCAACCAGCACCCAATTAGTCGTTGAATTCCCGAGAAGTCTGATCCCCATAAGGGAAGTCAGTGTTTCAGAAACCCTGGATGTTACGGTACGGATTCTTGATCAGAGCTTTACACTGGAAGAGGCGTTAACAATTGATTATAAAAGCAGATGGACTAAAATGAGGGACTTCCCGGGTAACCCCAGGATATATGGTGCGTATTTTTCTATCGGCGGTTATGGCTATATTGGATTGGGAGGCGGCAATGAATTTGGAAGCAGGTACAAAGACTTCTGGGAGTACGATCCAATTACGGATATATGGATACGGCTTGAAGATTTTCCCGGCGACGCAAGAAATAAGTTTGCCACCTTTGTTATCGGTGAAAAAGCTTATATAATCTGTGGTACGAAGGACAATCAGTATACCCCGTCGTATAACTTAAGCGAGGTATGGGAGTTTAATGGAATTACCCGCACCTGGACCCAAAAGAATGACTTTCCGGGGGGAGCAAGATTCAGTCCGTTCGGATTTTCAATTGGCAATTACGGCTATGCCGGCGGCGGAGTTTATGGAAATTATGAAGAAAAAAAGGATTTCTGGAAATACGATCCGGTTACGGATACCTGGAGCCGCTTAAACGATATTTACGATGGCATCTGGAGCGAAGACGTACTCACCATCTCCTCTTCAAATACGGCACATATTCTTGCAAAATATTACGGAAGCTACGGCGGCAGCAGGTATTTCTGGGAATACGACGAGGTAAACGACAGCTGGACACAACTGTCTCATTGTCCGATCGGAAGCAGAGAAATGAGCGGATTCAGGATAAATAATAAAATTTATGCCGGTTTGGGCCTGTTTTCCAGCTTTTATGGTACAAATGTCTGGATTGATTACGATATTGCCTCTAACACCTGGCATTATGGGGAAGATGTATTTGCCGGCGGTTACAGGAGAAATGCATCTTCGTTTACTATAGGGAATACGGGATATATTCTCCTGGGCATGTCCGGAAGTCATTATGCAAACAAAAACGATGTCTGGAAATTTGACCCTTCAAAACCGGATTAACAGAATATAGCCTCCACGTTTGCATACACCGCATACAACCACCGGAAGGTTTGATATATATTCCGTTTCATCGCAGCACTGTGGCTTTATTACCGGATGATCCGGAAGACGCCTGCAACCACAGTCCGTGCCGGCGGCCGGACTCATAAATACAGACCATCCCTATAACTGATCAAACCGTTAACCGGCGAACATCCGCATCCGGCATTCCGGTCTTTTATGCAATCCCGTTAGCCGCCCGCGGGTACGGGCGACAACACCGCAAAGGCACCATTTTTCCGTATATCCCCCACCCTGTATACGCGACGAAATCCTTAGGCAGACAGGGAGGATCCTCCCGTTTCACCCGCGTAAACGGAGGATGAAACGGAGGCTTCCGGACGGCTTTTCAGTGTGGCACTCCGCGTAACTGTCCATACGTATATCCGGGAACCGGACCATTCCACCGGCAAGGAAAAAATAAATTGTCCATCGGCCCGTCGTGCAGCATCGGGCAACCACAACGGCCGGTTCCGCTGCCCGCTGACCACAATTATACCAACCGGATCGTTAGAATGCCCTGCAATTACACCGGGAATAACGGCGGGATTCCAGCGGACGATGATTTCTTCATCTGCGGATGCAACAACGCAATCCGTAACAGGAGCATACGTACCCAACGAAAAGGTCAGAGCCCGAAAATTGACCGTTCTGCTGTTGCCTTCAACCACAACGGCATTGGTCAGATTATGGGAAATGGCAGCATTATAGGCAGATTGCTGGAAAGCACGGGCAGCAAAACCGGCGCGTACCAGATCGGGCAGGCCGGCAACCAGCCCCTGAATTACGGCAAATGCCTTTCTGCCCGACTGCTGTTGCGGAGTACGGGGATTATGCACAACGGCCGGTTTGGTTTTTACATACGGTATCCCTTTCCAGCTCGAAAACACCAGATTGCCCACTTTACCTGTAACCGGATTGGTAATTCCCTGCCTGACTTTTCCCATAAAACATGTTTTTAACTGCTGCCAAAGGTACAGTAATTCCCGTTACCAAATCCGGATTAACTCCGTATCAGGTCCGAATCAACTCCGAATCAGATCCATTTAAAATCGGATTCAATACGGACCTGGTATAGCGTAAACAAAGACGAAGCAAGGATTAGGTGCATGCCGTATCGTGCAGAAAGCCTGATGGGGTACGATCCGGTTCCCGGGAATTGGGGATTGGGGGTACCTTCCAACAAAATAAATGCTTATTATTTCGATTAATGATTTGCTGTAATATAATAATTGGTTATATTTGGCTCATATCCGAAGCAGGTTACTCATAGTGCAATTATAATAGTAAGGGAATTAAAAGACAGATTCTTGTCGGACAGATTGACGGATTAATTCGTAAATGATTTAAAACAATAGCATCCTTTTTATGCGTATTTGCTTAATTATCAAGACCGATCGACCCATTGGGAATATTATTCCGGTCAACTACTCCTATCCGTTCAGTGCATGGATTTACCGAACCATTGCATCCGGGGATCATGAATTTGCAGAATTTTTACACGATTCCGGATTCAGAACGGGAGTAAAGCAATACAAACTCTTTTGTTTCTCCCGGCTTCGGTTTCCGGAAAAAGGATTTAAAGTGGAAGGCGACAGACTTGAAATCCTGAAGGGGGAGTGCCGTCTCGAAATTTCGTTTATAGCTCCTGCGGCACTTGAGAATTTTGTTGCCGGTTTATTTAAGGGGCAGCGATTCCAAATCGGGGATAAAACATCGGAAGCGGCTCTAAGAGTGGAATCGGTGCAAATTCTTCCGGATCCCGGTTTCACCGGCACCATGAAATTCCGGTGTATTTCTCCGGTTCTGGTATCAAAAGAGAGACATGACAGCCGGAATGCCGAATATCTTTCGCCCTCTCATCCCGATTTTAAGAAAATACTTTTTGATAATCTGATAAACAAATATGCGGCAGCTGTATCCTTTGGATTCATGAGGGCGGGAACGGAATCGCTCAGCGACAGTCCGGCCGGCGGAATAAAGCTTCTGAATACTCCCAAAAGCCACCTGATTACTATAAAAGCCGGTACGCCTCAGCAAACAAAAATAAAGGCATACAGCTTCGATTTTGAAATAAGTGCACCTGCCGATCTGATACGTACCGGATATATTGCCGGTTTTGGTGAAAAAAATTCCCTCGGACTGGGATGTGTACAGGCAACCGGTAATTAGAGAAACGGTACATAATTCAACAAAAAAACCAGGTACACTATGGATCAGCCAAAAGTGGAGAGACTGCTCAGACTAATGATGCTTCTGACATCCAATCGCAGCCATACGGTTGCAGATCTGTCGGAAAGACTCGGAATCACCGGTAGATCCATTTACCGGTATATTGATACCCTGCGCGGGGCCGGATTTGTGATAAAGAAAGACGGCAATTATTTCAGAATCGATAAATCCTCCCCATATTTTAAGGAGATCAGCAGCCTGGTACATTTTACCGAAGAAGAGGCATGGGTGCTGAAAAGTGCAATAGAAAGCATTGACGAGAACAATCTGATAAAGCAAAACCTGAAAAAGAAGCTGTATACCGTTTATAACTACCGCATTCTGGCCGAAACGGTTTCCAAAGGTAAAAATGCACGAAACATCAATGCCCTGGTGCAAGCCATGGAAGAAGAAAAGCAGGTAACGATCAGGGGATACAGTTCTGCCAACAGCAAAATGGTGAGCGACCGCCGGATTGAGCCTTTCGCCTTTACCACCAATTACATACAGGTGTGGGCGTTTGATACGGAATCCGGCACCAATAAATTGTTTAAAGTGTCCCGCATGAACCGGGTGGAGGTATGTGAAACGACATGGCAGTCAAAGGCCCGGCATTTAACTGCGCGTATCGATGTATTCCGGATCAGCAGCAGCGAAGTACTTCCGATCAGGCTGATTATGAGTCTGAGAGCTGCCAGCCTCCTTACGGAAGAATACCCCCTGGCAGAAAAACACCTGAAGCGAATCAACGACAACCGCTGGATTCTCGAAACCGAAGTGTGCAGCTACGAAGGGGTGGGAAGGTTCGTTTCGGGACTGCTGAATGAAATGGAAAAAATTGAACCGGAAGAATTCCGGAACTTTATAGTGAAAAAAATAGAATCGGGCATTAAAATATTGGAAAAATAAAATATGTTCTGACAGAAGCTGTCAAAATCAGGGTTTTATTTTGTATCCTAATAAATACCCTGAGGAATGAACAGACTTGAATTTTTGAAACAGATTCTGGCGGCATTCGGCGGGCTTTGGCTTGCAGGAAAGAGTGTTGAGGCAAAACCACCGGAAAATCAGGAGCCGGTTTCTCTCGGCATAATGCCGGTAGCCGGTTACCGGTACTACGACGGAAAAAAGATTGAAAACAAAATAAGACCCGGGGACAAAACCCTGCTAAAGCGCGAACCCGAAAACAAATTCGACCGCGATGCCATAGCAATTTACACCCTGGGGCACAAAATCGGATACATACCGCGCCGGCATAACCCGCTGATTGCCCTTATGATGGATCAGAAAGCAAACGTAAACGCCAGCATCGCATACGTTAACGAAGAAGAAGAGGAAGAAGGAAGGGTTTGGGTGGAGGTGAGGCTTGCTAATTAAACAATATAAAATTATGTATGATATAGATTTATCAATTCTTGAAAAGATTCCGGAACCGAACCTAAAGGTAATTCTGGAAATTGAACCTTTAGCCCCTCTCTCAATGGTGAGTGAATTGCCTGGTTCATACTACAAATCATTGAAAAGTCCCGACAAAAAAATGCTGTGTGGACTTTTTGAGAACATCTTGGGATGGCACATTGATTTAGCTGACCGAAAAGCGATAATCAAAGAACTCTCCGCATTGAGGAAGAAACAGGCAAAAAAGAACCCTCAACTGGAGTTTGTCGACAAAACGAAAGGATCAACGTATAGCCCATTGTTAATGGATTACTTTGATATTGTATTGCCAGTGATACCTGCACTTGGTTTTTTTGACGATCTGTGGAGTAAAGCCTACAGAAGGGCTGATGCAATTGTTCATCCCAAGGGAACATTTAATATTAGCTACGACCTGATTCCTTTAAAACGAGAATTAAAAAGAAATGAGAAGAATCCCAAACAAATTGACGATTCTTCTCTTGAAAAATTCTTTAAGGAAAACATTACGCGTTTTCCGCAATACTACTCAACTCCCACAACAAGGGAATATGTTTTTGCAAAAGGAAAATACGAAATACAGATTGTGATTGACCATGGACTATTTAATCTTTTGAAAGAACAGTTATCATCTGAAAACATGGGATATTTAGGAACAAGTGAAGGTTGGATTGACCTAAAAATACGCGAATTATGATTGCGATTCATCCTTATATCAGATACGCACAAGCTTTGATCATGAGTGAAAATGATCTAAATAGTTGCGAAGAAATTATATCAGAGCAGATAGTTTTAGAAATAGAGAAAGGTCTTAATTCGTTTCGACTTCAACCGGTCCAAGCAATTGAAGGGAAAGACAAAGTAAAATTTGATTTCACTAAGATTGAAAAAGGTGATCCCAAACAAGGTTTATTTTTGGCACCAAATGTAATTTCGAAGGATAAATTTTCTAGGTTCATTTGGAAAGAAGGGAATACCTTGTTAACAGCACTAAAAAAAGACACCATAAATAAGTTGGATGATATTTCAATGTCTGTTGCCCCAGTTGCAGGTGAATACCTTAGCTTTTCTATACAAGGAAATATTGGCAGAGGTAACCCTAAAGTGTCAATTTATGAACAAGGATTAAGTGCTGTAACAACCCTAACTCCCTATAAACCCTGCCTTCAATACAGGATAGATAAAAGGGGAATGCCCGAAATGTTCAACGTTTGCTTTATTCCTGATTTACCAATTGAAGAATTAATAGGGTTTATCAGATTCTTCAAATTGATGCTAAAAACAGAAACAGCAAGTGATTTGATGTATGGAAATGTTGTTTCGACTAAAACAGGAAAAGGCGATGCTGAAAAAATCACTTACGAAGCAAAAAGACCTTTGATTTATAGAGGAAACTTCCCAAACCCACCACGGAGTAGCGCATTGGGAAGCATTGCATTACTCGGAACCATTGGTGAATTTGTCAAAGAATCAAAATATTCTGAACAGGCTAAGCATATACTTGAGAGTTTAAAAGAAACGACCATGTACATAGTCAAGTATGGAGGCGCATCAACGTTTACTTTTAATCATCATGTAATTGATTTAGCTAAAGAAGGTAAACTAAAAGCAATTATAGACAGCCTTTACTATTCCAAGCTCTATAACCAAGATCGAAGATCAAGTTCAAATAGTGAATACCAAAAATTCGATTTGTTCACAAGTCGCTTCCTTCAATTATTTAATCATGCAGCATTTAAGGATTTTCTGGCTTTTCGAGCAGAATATCCAAACCCAGTAACAATATTGTTTAACACATACTTTATAAAAATGGAACAAATACATCCAACAATTGTATCGTCAGCTCGTGCATTAGGGAAATGGCTCAATAAAGTTGCCTATTTCACAGCTAAAGCTGAGATTAAAGCTGGCACTCCAAACTATTGGGAGGAGCTCCGAAGAGTAAAATCAAAAGTCTTGATTGAGTTAGAAAGTTCAACTTTCTCGGCCAAATCAGGCGATGCACTAATTGCGCAAGCAGTAACACGAGCGGGTCGATTAACGGGTCTTGATGCCCCCGAAGCAGCCGCCTTATTCATGGAAAAGACAGCAAGTGGTGAGTTACCTCTTGAAAATGCAAAGAATCTACTTATTGCTTCCTCTCGTTTGATCAACAAAGCAGAGAAGCAAGAAGTGCCAGTTGAGTTTAGCAACGATGATTCTGATGAAATTGAAACAGATGACCACAGTGAAGAATAATTAAACCAATAAAATACAAATACAATGGAAATTAAAGGAATTTTAGTTACAGCTCTTGCCCCGTTCGAGAACCATATTGCAAACGGTGGCGAAAAATTGTTAGGCAACGCGTCTTCAATAAAAAGAAGGCCAGACGGACGAGTTTATGTGTCGGGACAAATGCAGCGTCATGTTCTATTTTCAGCAATTGATCGAATAAATACAACCGACCCTGCTAAAGGAGAAACTTATGTTTCAAATGGAGATGGTATCAGCAACTTAATCGAAAAGGACTTGCGTGCCGATATGGGTGGTTTTATGCATCCGTCAAAGGGCGACTACTCAGGAAGAAGGACGGCTCCATTATCTGTAACACCTGCTGTTGCTGTTGGAGTAAGCGAAGTTGGCAGAGATTTACTTGTTCGGATTCGCTTCGATCAATCTGAGGACGCAAAGGATCAGGCATTGGCTACAAAAGAATTTAGCGAATACGATTTGATGCACATGAATTTCTTTTTGGATATTAGTGCTTTGAGTATCTCCAAAGCCTTTAAATACGAAAAGAGTTTCAATCTTGGAACCAAGTATTTCAAGCATGCTGGAGATGACGAACGGAAACGTCGCGCGCGGCTTTACTTGGAAGCTACCAAATCGATGAACGACTATGCCAGCCAGGCCCGCAATGCGGTGAGTGGTGAGCCTCAAAAAGTTTTGATTGTTTTCGATACTGTTTTAAGTCGCAAAGCAAGCCGATATTTTGTTGCTGGCGAACAGGAACAGAAAAATATTTTAGAAGAATTAGAAGCCAGAGGCGCAAAGTATTTCATCGGCGATGACACAACAGATAAAAGTGTTTACACTGCCTATAAAGAAGCCTTGGCGTTTTTAGCTGCAAATCCACTTTATGATCCTGCAAAAGGTACAGAAGTAGTAACATTTGAACAAGCATTTGGAGGTGAATAACTTCAAGTATCCCATATTAGCAAAGCCTTCCGGCATTACCCTTGAGCAACATACTCAAGCAGTAGTGTCGGAAGGAAAGCTATTGTTGGAACAATCGCCTTTCGTTGTTCAGAAATACCAAGAACGCATTGGGAAAAGTTTAGCGATTCGTTTGGAACGGGTGTGCCAATATCATGATTTGGGAAAGACAACTCACAAATGGCAAATTGCGTGTCAGAAAGATTACGACACTTTTCTTCAATGGCAATCTCAACATGGCGGGACTTTCAAAGAATATTCAAAAACGGAAAATGCAGGCAAGAATATTCGTAAGGCAGGAGTTCGACACGAAATTCAATCGTTGCGAATGGTTGAGAAGAAAAAATTGCCGTTACCACAACTGGCAGCAATTGCTGCACATCATGGCAAATTGGGAAACAACTTTGAAGAGCGTTGGACTAAAGAAGATGCTTCGAACCTTTGGGGTATCTTTAAAAAGGAAAGTAATCGGGTAATTGAGCAATACTCGTTGGAACAAAGTGCAAAAACACAGTATGAATTTGCAGGACCACGAGGTTTGCTTCAATTGGTTGACCACAGAGCTAGTGCGTACGAAGAAGGAGAATCCATACCTTCCTTTACTCAATTTAACTATCAATTTCCTCACAAAGAGAAAAGAGGCGTTCAAAGACTTATTGAGCAACATTGGAAGAATGATCTATTACTTGTCCGCGCTCCAACAGGAGCGGGAAAAACCGATGCGTCACTACTATGGGCGCAATTACAAATTGAAAACAAGCTTGCAGACCGTTTGGTTATAGCCATGCCAACTCGTTTTACATCGAATGCTTTGGCAATTAATGTTGCCGAAAGCTTATCCGATACTGGACTTTACCATTCGAGTGCTTGGTCTGCTAAGTTTCAGGAACAAGTTGATGCTGGAATATTAGAAAAACGTGAAGCAGAGAAAATTCACGAATTTGCAAGACTTCTTCAGACTCCAATAACTGTTTGTACCATTGACCATCTTTTGATGGCCTTGACATTGACAAGGGAAGACCATCATTTGATTGCGTTCAATATGGCCAATTCATGTTTGGTTATTGACGAAGCCGATTTCTACGATGATTTTACACAAGCAAATATTCTTGTTTTACTCGAAATCCTAAAATACTGGAATGTCCCAATTCTATTAATGAGTGCTTCATTACCTGAATCGGTTTTGCCTTCTTATCAAAATCTTGGTTTTAATATCGACAAGATTATTGAAGACACTTCGGATAATTCGAGAGATCGGTTTGAAATAAAATCAATCAAAAAATATACTGATTTAGAAGAGATCAGTGATTTACTTGATTTATGTGTTGAGAAAGGGACTGCAATAGTTTATGCAAACACAGTAGATAAGGCAGTGATGATTTATGATTGGTTTAAAAAGAGAAATGCAAATCCGATTCTATACCACAGTCGATTCACTGAACCTCACAAAAAGGATAAAGAAAAAGAGTTAATAAAAGCTTTAGGAAGAACAGCATGGGATAATAACAGTGCACAAGGGATAGCCATTCTTACCCAGATCGGCGAAATGAGTATCAATATCAGTGCCGACATTATGATTTCGGAATTGTGCCCGATTGACCGGTTGACCCAACGAGCAGGTCGTCTGTGCCGTTTCGACAAAACAAAAGTTGGAGAATTGTATTTGTTAGTGCCACAAAAAAACGATCTGGTTTATCCTGCGCCTTACGGTGAATACGATCGAAAGATTAAAGCTTGGACACCATGCGCAGCGTTTGTAAAAACATCGGAAATTCTCGATACCATAAGCTATAGTGCCGAAAGACTTGTAAGTCTATTAAATCATGTTTATGCAGAACAAGACTCTTTTTCTCCAAAAGCAATTAACAATGCTAAAAACTTGAAAGAATATTTTTCTTGGAACTGGTTGATTAATCCAAAGCAAGTCACTGCAACAGATGATACAGATGCGAACTTCTGGAAAAGTAGAAATATTGCGCCACAGGATACTGTATTTGTTGAAAAACCAACTTCAAAATTTTTTTACAACTATTTTGGTTTCCAAAATTGGAAACTTAATCACTCATTGGAACTACCAGTCTTCATAATTGAAAAATTTAAAAAGTTACACATGATAGACATTGAAAAAATATGGATTAGAGAAGAGGAGGAACTCATTTATGTATTTCGTGAAGGTTTTTATGATAATGAAAAGGGCCCATTCTTAATATATGATAATTGTATTATCTAAACTTTGCCCTCATGCACCCCTACCTCCCCCAACTGCTGTCCGATATCGAAGTGCTGATCAACGATCCGCCTCTGCACTTGGATTTTGAAGTTCGCCGGCGCCCGAAAAAAATGCCGGAAATGGCGGAACTGCAGTTTACTGCCTCTACTACCCTCGAAACATTGACGGGAATAGCCGTTGAATCCATACCCGGAATTATGGCGCTTTCGGAAGAAGACTGCCATTTGCTGGCGGAGGCATTCAAAAGGCTGCTGGCGACTCTGAACTTTGAAATAATGGATATGCACGACGATTTTTCCGACGATGCCTATATCCGTCAGATAGTTCATCACTGGAACGATACGGTTCAGTATCAGCCCTTAACCGGTTATGAAATGGAATGGTGCACCGGCGATGAGGAAACCTGTCCTTACGGAAAAGGTTGCATGTTTTGCGGTAAACAGGAAAATAAAGCCGAAATGACAGGTCTTGCCCCTGGTGTCTGGGGTTTCTTTCACGACGACGGCACCCGCATTGACCCGCTGATGCTCCACATCCCCGGCTTGTGCCTTGATTGCATGCTTTACCTGGACGATGACGAGGTAGGCAACGTCCTGTGCACACTGACACGTGCAGAGTATCGTGAAGGTGAAGAATTCAGGTGCTATAATTTCATGGCCAAAGGCAATCGGCAAAACAGATTTCCAATATGAGAGTAACCGGTACCCACTTTAATTACTTTATGATCTGCCACCGCAAACTCTGGCTTTTTGCGAACGGAATTCAAATGGAGCACGTTTCGGAATTGGTGGAAATGGGAAAACTGATACACGAAACCAGCTATCCCGGTCGCAGTTCAAAATTTGAGGAAGTGGAGATCGGCGGAATAAAAATAGACTACTACGATGCAAAAAGCTGGGTAATTCACGAAATTAAAAAATCGGACAAGATCGAAAAAGCCCACGAAATGCAACTCAAATACTACATCTGGGTCCTGGAACAGTACGGCATCGGTGGCGTAAGCGGAGTGCTGGAATATCCTCGTCTGAGAAAAACGGAACAGGTTTACCTGAGCAATCCCGACCGGGAGGAAATACCTGCAATGATAAGCGATATAGAAGCAATCGTCCTGAGCGATCAATGTCCTGAAAAAGTTGAAATGAAAATGTGCAAAAACTGTTCTTACTATGATTTTTGCTGGTCAACGGAGGCGGATCTTTAGCATATGTTTTATCAAAAAATAATCAAGCATGCATTATATGCCTGTTGAATATCGTGAATTAACAGAGAAAATAATCGGAGCAGCCTATGAAGTCCACAACATCCTCGGACCTGGTTTTGCTGAAAGGGTATACAGAAATGCCCTGATAACAGAATTAAAAATACTGGGAATTTCAGCAAAACCGGAGTACGGGGTAACGGTATACTACAAAAACGAAAAAGTTGGAGAATTCAGCTGCGACATTATGGCTGAAGACGCACTTATAATTGAAATCAAAGCCGTTGAAAACATAGAACCCTGGCATGAAGTACAATTGGTAAACTACCTGAATGCAACAAAAACCGAAAACGGACTACTCATCAATTTCGGAAGATCCGTCTCGGTCAAAAGAAAATTCAGAAAGTATAAACCCAAAGAAATAAAAAATGAATAAAACTCCCAGCATCTTCCCATTCCCAGCCGGATACAGGAATTCAATCCAGGCGAAAAAACGTATAAATGTATTTATTATGGCTTTAAAAAGCTATCCCTAAAAAATCCCTGTGCTGTAAAACCTGTAAATCCTGTAAATCCTGTCTCAAACAAAAAAACCTGTAAATCCTGTAAATCCTGTCTCAAACAAAAAAATCCTGTAAATCCTGCAAATCCTGTCTCAAACAAAAAAAAACTGTAAATCCTGTAAATCCTGTCTCAAACAAATAAAATC
>Ga0116194_1000466_pt1 | contig 35168 bp, 32 predicted proteins | sample AD_SCU001_MetaG_FD_89887 | JGI IMG/M metagenome (GOLD analysis project Ga0116194, IMG submission 89887) | Active sludge microbial communities of municipal wastewater-treating anaerobic digesters from China - AD_SCU001_MetaG | ecosystem: Engineered > Bioreactor > Anaerobic > Digestate | place...
CAACGAACGGCACCGTCCGGCTTGCCCGGGGGTTTGCCTCCAGGACGTAGACCACATCGTTCTGGACGGCATACTGGATGTTTATCAGTCCCACGACCCCGAGACCCAGGGCGATCTCTCTTGTGTATTCCCGCACCCGTGCGATCACCGAGGCTGAGAGCGACTGCGGCGGAATGACACAGGCCGAATCACCAGAATGGACACCGGCCCACTCGATATGCTCCATTATACCGCCGATCAGAACATCCGTCCCGTCACAGACAGCATCCACGTCGATCTCGACAGCGCCCTGGAGGAACGAGTCGATCAGCACGGGGTGTTTACGACTCACCCGCACAGCCTCTTTGATATAACTCGCGAGTTCAGCATCGTCGTGGACGAGCTCCATCGCCCGCCCCCCAAGGACGTAGGACGGTCTGACCAGCACCGGGTAGCCGATCCTCCGGGCAATCTCAAGCGCCTCCTCCTCAGAGTAGGCGGAACTGTTCGCGGGGCTGGGGATGCCGAGACGCTTCAGGAGATGGCTGAACCGGTCACGATCCTCTGCCACGTCCATGGCGTCGGGTGATGTCCCCAGGATCTCTGTTCCAAGACCAAGGCGTTTGATCTCCGCCTCAAGCGGCACTGCCAGGTTCACAGAGTTCTGGCCGCCAAACTGGACCATGACACCGTAATAGTCATCTTTCTTGAGAATGTTCATGACGTCCTCAAGGTGCATCGGCTCGAAGAAGAGCCTGTCAGAGGTGTCAGCATCGGTTGAGACCGTCTCGGGGTTGTTGTTGATGATATGAACCTCGATTCCCTCTTCCTCACGCAGTGCCATCACCGCGTGGACGGTACAGTAGTCAAACTCGATCCCCTGTCCGATCCTGATCGGCCCCGAACCGAGGATCAGCACCTTCTTTGTGTCGTTCCGGGTTAGTTCGCACCCGTCCTCCCGGGTGGAGTAGAAGTATGGCGTGGTCGCCGGGAACTCGGCGGCACAGGTATCGACCATCTTGTAGGTCAGCGTCCCCGAGAGGGTTTCAACCTCGGTGGGGGTAAATCCTGTCAGTTCCAGGATCTCCTCCGCCGTGAAACCATACCGGCGGGCTGTTCTCACATCTTCCGGTTCAGGGTTGGTCTGCAACTTCCGTTCGAGGTCTACAATGTTCCTGACCTTCTCCAGGAAGAACGGTGTTATGGAGGTGAGTTTTGCGACCTCCTCAACGGCAAATCCCTCGCGGAAGGCATCGAAGAGACACCCGAAGCGCTCGTCCGTAGGAGATGTAAGGATCATCCGGATCTCGTTTGGGTTTGTGTGCCGCTGCATATCATTATCGAGCGACCGGAGCGCCTTCTTGAATGCCTCCTCTACCGTTCGCCCGATCGCCATCACCTCCCCGGTGCTCTTCATCGCGGTGGTGAGCGTTCTGTCTGCTGACCGGAATTTATCAAACGGCCACCGGGGCACCTTCACCACGACGTAGTCTATTGCCGGTTCAAATGACGCCGGCGTGACACCGGTCACGGTGTTCATGATCTCATCCAGTCGCAGCCCTATCGCGATCTTTGCCGCAACACGGGCGATCGGGTAACCGGTCGCCTTGGAGGCAAGCGCAGATGAGCGCGAGACCCGCGGGTTCACCTCGATGATCCGATAATCGCCATCTCGGTAGGCAAACTGGATGTTGCATCCGCCCTGGATGCCGAGCGCCCGGATGATCTTTATCGCGGCAGTCCGGAGTGTCTGGAACTCGTCATCCCGGAGGGTGAGGATTGGCGCAACGACGACGCTCTCACCGGTATGTATGCCCATCGGGTCGACGTTCTCCATGCCACAGATGATGATACACGTATCTGAGGCGTCGCGCATAACCTCAAACTCGATCTCCTTCCAGCCCGCGACACTCTCCTCCACAAGGACCTGATGAATCCGGGAACGGGCAAGACCGATCTCGCAGATTCGCCGCATCTCCTCGGGCGTGTGTGCCACACCACCGCCTGATCCGCCAAGGGTGTAGGCGGGCCTGATGATCGCAGGGAGGCCCACATCCCGTATGGCATCCTCGATCTGGTTCATGTTCTCCAGGATCGTGCTCCGGGGGACGGGTTCTCCGATCATGTTCATCAGATTGCGAAACTGTTCCCGGTCCTCGCCACGGTAGATCGCCTCAAGCGGTGTTCCAAGGATCTCAACGCCCTCGAGTGCTCCCATCTCCGCAAGTTCCGCCGTCATATTGAGCCCGGTCTGACCGCCCATGCCGCTCAGAATACCGTCAGGCTTCTCCTTCTCGATGATCTTCGCGATGATCTCGGCCTTCAGGGGTTCGATGTAGATCGTGTCCGCCATATCGGGGTCGGTCTGGATCGTCGCGGGGTTTGAGTTGACCAGGACAACCTTGACCCCCTCTTCCCGGAGGGCACGGCAGGCCTGTGATCCAGAGAAATCAAACTCGGCTGCCTGCCCTATCTGGATTGGGCCGGAACCGATAAGTAGGACTTTTTTAATGTGAGGCATCTTCGGCATTATGGAATCTCCCTGTATATGCGGTCAAAGAAGTGCATCTCCGTGTCCCTGGGTCCGCCGTGCGCTTCAGGGTGGAACTGGACGCAGGTGATGTTGAGATCGCGATTCTCGAACCCCTCGACTGTGCCGTCGTTCACGTTCCGGTAGGATACGGTGCAGCCCTCCGGCAGACTCTCCTCATCCACAGCAAACCCGTGGTTCTGCGTGGTGATGTAGATCTTACCGTCGCTGTAGCGGACAGGCTGGTTTGTCCCACGGTGGCCAAACTTCATCTTGTAGGTCTCTGCGCCGAGTCCAAGTGCTGCAACCTGAATGCCCATGCAGATCCCGATTATGGGCACATCCCCGGCCAGTTCGCTGACACAACGGATGGCGTCTGTTGCCCTTCTCGGGTCGCCGGGACCGTTACTGATGAAGAGAGCGTCGGGCTCTGCAAGCATAACCTCGTCAGGTGTTGCGTTGTGCGGGAAGACATGGATCTCGGCGCCACGGTAACTCAGACTCTCAATGATGTGGCGTTTCACCCCGAGATCTATGAGAGCGAGCCGTTTTCCGGGGCCGGTGATGGTGTAGGGCCCGGTACAGGAGACCTGTCCGATAAGATCGGTCCCGGTGATCGGGGGAACCGACCTGGCAAGCCTGACCGCTTCGTCCCCGTCCTCACAACCGACGATGAGAGATGCCCTGAGTGTGCCGTGGGTCCGTGTCTTTATCGTCAGGCTGCGGGTATCAACACCAGATATCCCCAAAAGAGCGTTTTCTTCAAAGTATTCCGCAACCGAGGGTCTCGTAGTTGGCACGCGCGCGATCTCGCGCACGACACATCCAGATGCATGAACCCTGGAACTCTCAAAATTCTGCAGATCTACACCGTAATTCCCGATAAGGGGGTAGGTGAACATCAGGATCTGTCCGGCATAACTGGGATCAGTCAATGCCTCCATGTAACCGGTCATCTGCGTCGTGAAGACGAGTTCACCGGAGCATGTCCCTTCAACACCAAAACCATCCCCTACAACAAATGTTCCGTCTTCAAGACCCAGAACCGCCTTCATGAATTACCATACCATGTGGATCGGATTCCTTATTAACGGTAGTGACCGACCGGATGCCGGTCTGGAAAGCAGCGCATCCTTCAGGCAATCCGAAATGTAGAAGATAAGGTGAAACGAGATGACACACGATGAGCGAGAGCGCGACAGAAGAGAAGACTCAGATTATCGAGACATCTGAGGGAACGTTCACCCTCAGGCTGACCCTGGAGGATATGGGAAGTATATATCCAGGTATGATCCGCTACAAAATCGAGGTTCTCCATGGCACAGAGACGGTCTACAACTACGCGGTCAACTCATATGAGATACCGCCGGGTTCGCTCTTTGACACCCGGAAGACCGCGGAGATAGTCTTTGCCAGGCTAGCACAGGACGTCTCGTCGCGCCCACACCTTTATACCCGGCCACGGGTCTTTACACGCCCGCTACCGGGCTATAAGGTCGATGTTGTGATCCTGCAGGGGAGTCCTCGCCGGTTTGGCAACTCCGCAAAGATTGCGTCATGGTGCGATGACGAGGTCACAAGGGCAGGCCTCTCCTCTCGCATCTTCTATCTGCAGGAGATGGATATACGGGCTTGCATAGGCTGCTACGTCTGCTACGACCAGGGTTACTGTCCTGTTGAGGATGATATGCCAAGGCTAATCAGGGCGCTTGAGACCGCATCGCTCGTGGTAGTCTGCACCCCGGTCTACACCAGTACTGTACCTGCACCCCTCAAGGCGGCGATGGACCGGTGTCAGTGGCTCCACGCGCGAGAGAAGGTGCTGGGGGCAGAGGTGCACGCCCGCGGTCTTCTCATCGCGGTCGCTGGACGGCGTGGGAAGGAGGCGTTCACCTGCGTCACAGGCGTGGTCAATGCGTTCATGGGAAATCTGGGTATCCGCCCTGTTGAACCGATCCTGATCGGCGATCTCGACCGACTGCGGGACGTGGCAAATATCGAAGGGCTTGAAGAACAGATCAGGGCTTCGCTACGTGCGTTGCTCGTTACCGCGGACGAAGGATAATATAGCATCCGTCACCCACCGTTGATCTATGGCAGAAGTGATAGTCGAGATTGTCGGGCTCAAAGATTCCGAGTGCGGCCCATTTCCCTGTGACGAGACGAGATCCTGCGGCCTTGAGACCTGCCACCCCTCAAACAACCTGCTTGAAGCCATCAACGCCCTGCGTAAAGAACTGCTCGCCGAGTATGGGGATAGGGTTGTGGTGAAGACGACGCTGATCGATGAGGGGATGCCCGAAGACGTCCGATGCATCATCGAGGAGCACCAACCGCCGATCCCGATAATCCTGGTCAACGACAGGCTCACGCCAATCGGGAGGATCTCGCTGAATCTGATAAAAGAAGAGATTGAGTCGGTTCTTGAAAATCCCTAAATTACCTTCTTCAACTCGCCGGTGGCAAGATCGAAGTAGAGGCCGTGAATCTGGATCCGCCCTTCCTTTTCTGCAGCCCTGACGGGTGGATAGGTGCGGAGATGCTCGATCTGCAGGCCGATGTTCTCGATCTCGATGAGACGTAGTCGGTTCTTCTCTTCTTCCGGGTTCTTCGGGGCCGGGATCCTGGAATCGACACGACGTTTCGCCTCAACCGCGTTGTTTAACCAGAGCGGGATGTAGGTGTCCCCGCCTTCATGGTCGAGCGACTTTATCGCGCCACAGTTTGAGTGCCCGCAGATGACGATATCACCGACCTTGAGGTGGTTGAGCGCGTACTCGATCACGGTTGCAAGGTTCCAGTCCTGAAGAGGAACGATGTTGCCTATGTTGCGGTGCACAAAGAGTTCTCCGGCCTTTGCACCGGTGATCCGCTCCGGGTCTACCCTCGAGTCGGAGCACCCGATCCAGAGGACACCGGGGTGCTGGGCCGATGCAAGCGGACTGTAATGATCGGGATCTCTTCTGAAGTCTTCTTCCAGGAAACGCCTGTTCCCTTCAAGATATCTCTCTATCATCTATGTTCTACTCCGTTGTCAGTGTTGACGATCCGTCATCACTGGCCAAACAGGGGGATTGTCACCGATGCGTTAAAAATATATATACCTGGATCGTTGAGAAGGTGCCCTGCAGAGGAGATGCGGCCTGACGGGTATGGCAGTACTACACTGAATAACGGGGCTTTTGCGTGTTCATCACGACGCACCGCCCCCAACCATCGGGCGCTGCCCCGGTTTGATGAACCTCTCCCGAAACGGATCCCACTGGGAGATGGTCGGGGTTTTTGTGAGAGAGACGGTTTCGGGGGGAGGGGATAACCCCGATCCCGCCAGCCCTTACGGGGTCTTTCAACGCTGGACGGCACCCAGGTTTGCCTGCTCCACCGTCCTGGCATACCTGCCGAGCACGCCGGTTATCCGGGGCTGTGGTGGTTTCCAGCTTTTTTGCCGCTCTTTCAGGGTCTGCGGATCCAGACAGAGATCGAGTCGCTTCTCGTAGAGATCGATCGCGATCTCATCGCCATCCTCCACAAAGGCGATAGGCCCGCCGACCGCGGCCTCGGGTGCGATATGCCCGATGCACGGTCCCCTTGTGCCACCAGAGAAACGGCCATCTGTGACCAGGGCGACCCGTGCGTAACCAAGCCCCATCAGTGCCGATGTTGGGGAGAGCATCTCCGGCATACCGGGTCCTCCACGTGGCCCCTCGTAGCGGATCACGACAACGTCACCCTCTGCAATCTCACGCTTGAGGATCGCGGTCATCGCGGCATCCTCGCCATCGAAGACCCGCGCCGGACCCCTGTGACGCCACATCGCCTCGGGGACAGCGGCGCACTTGACGACGGCGCCGTCGGGGGCGAGCGTTCCCCGGACGATCTTGAGACCACCGGCGAGGCTGACCGGGGCCTCGGTCGACCGTATCACATCCGGATCGGTGATCCTGGCGTTATTTGCGATCTCCAGGATAGAGCGGCCTGAGACCGTCGGAGCGTCGTCAAGGTAGCGCTCAAGCCTCTTTAAGACCGCCGGGATGCCTCCGGCGCGGTAGAGGGCAAGCATCGAGTGCGGCCCGCCGGGCATCATGTGACAGATGTGCGGCGTCTTCTCGCCGATGGCGTTGAATGTCTCGAGGTCAAGGGGGATACCGGCCTCACGCGCGACTGCCATCAGATGGAGCACCGTGTTCGTCGATCCACCGAGTGCCATGTCCACTCTTATAGCGTTTGTAAGGCTCTTCCGGGTGACGATCCTGCGTGGTCGTATATCTTCCCGGACAAGGCCGACCACCCGTTCCCCGCTCTCCCGGGCCAGACGGAGTTTTGCGGCATCGACCGCCGGGATGGCTGCACATCCGGGGAGGGAGAGTCCCAGAGCCTCGGTAACACATGCCATGGTGTTTGCGGTATACAGTCCCTGACAGCTCCCGCACCCGGGCATCGCCGAGCACTCGATCTCGCCGAGGTCTTCCTCGGTCATCGTGCCAGCGGCAACGCGGCCAACGCCCTCGAAGACGTCGATCAGAGATAGTTCGCGGCCTGCCGCGTAGCCAGGGAGCATCGGCCCGCCGGTGACGAGGATCGTCGGTATGTCGCACCGCACCGCCGCCATGAGCATCCCCGGGACGATCTTATCACATGTCCCGATGCAGACCAGACCGTCGAAGCGGTGCGCCTCAACCATCAGTTCGATAGCGTCGGCGATGTTCTCCCGCGAGGGAAGTGAATACCGCATTCCCTCGTGTCCCATCGCGATCCCGTCACAGATGCCGATTGTCCCGAACTCGAATGGCACTCCGCCCGCGGCAGCGATCCCCTCCTGCACCTTCTGCGAGATCGACCGGAGATGGATGTGTCCGGGGACGATGGTGTTGTAGGCGTTTGCTATCCCGATGAAGGGCATCTCCATCTCACGATCTGTGATGCCAAGCGACCTGAGCAGCGCCCTGTTCGGGGCACGCTGGTAACCCCTCTTAACCGTCTCACTCCGCATTGTAAACCTCATAGGAGAGTAAGCGCACAGGAGGAAAAGAGTATGCCGGTTGAAGGGATGTGGTGCAATGAGGCTACGGGGTCTAATATCAGGTGGTGCGATGCGCACTTTCAGCAACCTCAATCATAGGGGGTGGTGGTATGGTCGAGAAAGAGAGTCACTCTCGAACGTCATAACCCCACCATCACTCGCTGGAACCTCCATATAGTTCCACAACCCCGCCGATGACGATCACCGCTGGCGGTCTGACACCCACCGCACGGGCCTTATCGACGATATCAGCAAGCGTCCCGACAGTCACACGCTGGTCGGGCCGTAACCCCCGCTCTATGATCGCCACCGGGGTCGAGGGATCTTTCCCGTGCTCGATAAGAACCGCCGCGATTTTGGGGAGGTTCTTTACCCCCATCAGGATGACGAGTGTCCCCTTCAACCGTGAGAGGACCGCCCAGTCGAGGGCGGACTCAGGTTTTGCCGGGTCTTCATGGCCCGTAATGAACGTCACGGTCGATGCGTACCGCCGGTGGGTGACCGGGATCCCGACCATCTCCGGGACGGCGATGGCACTAGTCACCCCCGGCACCACTTCGACAGGGATGCCGTGCTCCCGGAGAGTCTCCATCTCCTCTCCACCGCGACCAAAGAGGAAGGGGTCGCCACCCTTCAGGCGTACGACAGTTTTTCCCTCCTTCACCCGTTCAACCATCAGCGTCTCGATCTCCTGCTGCTCCAGAGTGTGGTTCCCGCCATACTTCCCGCAGTCGATGAGTTCGGCGCTCCCAGGGAGGGTCGCAAGGATCTCTTCGCCCGGAAGCTGGTCATAAAGGATCACATCCGCGCTCTCGATCACCTCACGAGCGCGTATCGTCATGAGGCCGAGACCACCTGGCCCTGCCCCAACCAGGTAGGCTTTTCCTGTCATGGTCGTATCCCCAGTGCCGCGTAGGCTTCCCGGATCAGGTCGGCCGCCCTCTCGCGCAGTTCTCGCCCGCACACCCTTGCCTCATCGATCGTCGTGACGCGCCGCTCGATGCGCTCCCACCTGGAACCATCGAGCGAGAGCACCTCGGCAACCAGGTCTCCGTCCCGACAGTATATCCCCTGCGGGGTGAAACAACCTCCACCGACCTCCTCCATCACGGCACGCTCGACCCCGACATCAAGACGCGTCCGGGCATCGTCAAGCGTTGCAAGGGTCTCAACGACCGCCGGGTCATCGCGGCAGACCACCGCAATCGTCCCCTGGTTTGGCGAGGGGACGAACCTCCCGACGGGGAGGGGTTCGCCCTCCAGCGTTAGCCCCAGTCGCTCAAGACCCGCCTCAGCGAGCACGATGGCATCATACCGCCCCTCCCGGAGTTTCCGGATCCGGGTATCGACGTTCCCGCGCAGTTGTCTTACCTCAAGCGTCGGGTCGTCGCGGAGGATCTGGGCGCGGCGCCTGGTGCTCGAGGATCCGATGACGCGGAGAGCATCGAGCGGGACTTCGTGCGCAAGGAAGTCAGCGGGAGAGTCACGTTCGAGCACCGCGCAGCAGGTAAGTCCTGCCGGACGTGCCGCCGGGATATCTTTCATGCTGTGCACAGCAGCGTCGATCTCGCCGCGGAGGATGGCGTCATCGAGAGCCCTGACAAAGACCCCCTGCCCTCCTATAGCGTGGAGCGGGACGCCGATCGTGGTGTCGCCCTCCGTTGTGATGGTAACAACATCCGCATCGACACCACGGTCGGCAAGCAGTTCAACGACTCTCTCTGTCTGTGCCAGCGCAAGAGCGCTCCCCCGTGTACCTATGCGAAGAGACATGATCCGTAAGCGTCTGCAATCTTCTCGATATCTGTTCTGGTATGCGCGGTGGAGAGGAAGTTAGTCTCAAACTGTGACGGCGGGAGGAAGATCCCCGCATCAAGCATCGCCTTCCAGAACCGCGAGAACGCCTCCCTGTCACACTCCTGAACGTCCCGGTAGTTCCTGGGCGGCGCCTCCCTGAAGAAGTGCTTGAAGAGCGAACCCATCCTGACAAACGACCCCCTGCGCGCATCCAGGGCGGTCTCCTCGATCGCTCGCGTCGCCTCATCCAGGTGCCGGTAGACGTCCGGGTGCTCGTGGAGGTAACGGAGCGTCGCATACCCCGCCGCAAGGCTTGCAGGGTTGCCGCTGAAAGTTCCGGCCTGGTAGACGGGGCCAGAGGGCGCGACCATCTCCATGATCTCCCGTCGCCCCCCAAACGCTCCGATTGGAAGTCCACCACCGATGATCTTACCAAAGGTTGCAAGATCTGGTTTAACCCCATAACGAACCTGCGCACCCCCGATCCCGACCCGGTAGCCGGTGATCACCTCATCAAAGATCAGGAGGACATCATGTGCGGCGGTGATCTCCCGGAGATCAGCGAGGTAACCGTCCTCTGGCAGGACAGGGCCGATGTTTCCCATGATGGGTTCCACTATGAACGCGGCAACATCCTCATTCCTGGCGAGCAGGGTGTCAAGTGCCTCAGGGTCGTTGTATGGGACCTGTCGGGTATGCGCCACAACGTCCGCCAGGACACCCGCGGAGTCGGGCACCCCCAGCGTCGTCGCCCCGGAACCGGCTTTCACCAGGACGGCATCGTGTGCTCCGTGGAACCCGCCCTCAACCTTTACGATATCCTGCTTTCCGGTGTATCCGCGAGCCAGGCGGATCGCGGCCATTGTCGCTTCCGATCCTGAAGAGACGAACCTGACCATATCGACTGCCGGATGGTCCTCAATGATCGTCCCGGCAAGGTCGATCTCAAGGGGTGTCGGGGTGCCGTAGAGCCACCCTTTCTCAATCTGGCGCTCGATCGCCCCCTTCACCTCGGGGTGAACGTGGCCGAGGATGAGCGGGCCGTAAGCGAGACAGCAGTCGATGAACTCCACACCATCGACGGTCGTAAGACGCGACCCCGCTGCGCGTTCCACATAGAACGGGTATGGTCTGATCGCCCTGACAGGGCTGCTGACGCCGCCGGGCATCAGTTGCTTTGCACGCTCAAAGAGGTCACTGCTCTTCATCAAGCCACCTTGCTGCATCTTCTGCATAGTAGGTGATGATCATGTCAGCCCCGGCACGTTTGATGGCGATGAGAGTCTCGAGGGCAACCGCCCGCTCGTCCAGCCATCCACGTTCCGCAGCGGCTTTGATCATCGCATACTCCCCGCTGACCTGGTAGGCAGCCACCGGCAACCCCAACTCCTTCACGGACGCCAGAATATCAAGGTAGATACCGGCCGGCTTGACCATCAGGATGTCAGCACCCTCTGCGCCGTCGAGCTCTGATTCCATCACCGCCTCGCGTGCATTTCCTGGGTTGATCTGGTATGTCGTCCTGTCACCGAACGCAAACCCGGAATCCGCCGCATCGCGGAATGGACCGTAAAGGGAGCTTGCAAACTTCGAGGAGTAGGACATGATCAGGGTGTCCGTATGTCCGGCGGCGTCGAGAGCCTGCCGGATCGCTCCGACCATGCCATCGAGCATGCAGGAGGGGGCAACGATATCCGCACCGCTCTCCGCGTGTGAGACGGCGATCCGCTCCATCAGTTCGAGTGAGGGGTCGTTTAATAGGTCAGGGCCATCGGCGGTCTCACCAACAATCCCGCAGTGACCGTGGTCGGTGTACTCACAGGCACAGACGTCGGTTATGACCGCCATGCCTCTGAGATTGTTCTTGATCTCCCTGACAGCCCGCTGTATGACGCCGTCGCTCGCGTATGCCGCGGTTGCCTCACTGTCTTTCTCAACCGGGATGCCAAAGAGGATCACCGCACGGATACCGCCGCCCAGGAGACGACGACAGTGATCAACAACGCCATCCACGGGGTGGCGGAACTGCCCCGGCATCGAGGCGATCGGGATCGGTGCATCGATCGATTCGTCCACAAAGACCGGCGCAATCAGGTCAGTCTTTCGCAGTTCTGTCTCGCGGAGGAGTGGCTGGATGATCCGCCTCCGCCCCCGTCTCATTCTTCGTTCTGGAAACATGATTCTCCTCGCGTAATCGCCTTCATCAGGGTTTCTGCACCTTTTATATCGCCTCGCTCCGCGCTCGCCCGGATGGCCGTCGTCACGTCCGCCAGGAGTTTCTTGGTTAGCGCTCGCGTCAGGTCGTCGACGATCGCCTGCGTCCGTTCGTCCACCGCCCCGAGTCGGGCGAGCGCACGATCACGTTCACGCCCACGGATCGACTCCGCCCAGGTGTAGAGGAGGGCCAGCGTCTCGTCGGCCGCCGTGCGGCGGAGGAGCCGTATGAAATGCTCAAGTTCTTCCTCGATTATCTGGCGTGCCCGGGCGGCCTCGTCCCTCCTGGAGGCCATGGCGGCCTCATTGACGCTCCGGAGGTCATCGATGGTAAAGAGGTGAACGCCCTCGATCTCGCGCACCCCCTCCTCGATGTCACGCGGCTGAGCGATATCAATGAGGATCAGATGGCGGGGCTGCCGATCGAGCGGCCAGAGACGTTCTTTCATCACCTCCCGGACACCCTCTGTCCGGATGACGGCATGGGGTGCAGCGGTGCATGAAATGACAACGTCAGAGAGCGCGATGTAGCGGTATAGATCCTTGAAGTTGACCGCCAGTCCCCCGATCTTCTCTGCGAGGATCACCGCCCGGTCATAGGTTCTGTTGGCGACGTAGATTGCAGTGAGACCTTTCGCGGCCAGGGCCTGCGCCACAAGCACCCCCATCTCTCCGCTCCCTACCACCAGGATGTGTCGATCCCGCAATGTTCCAAGAAGTTTCTCTGCGAGCGTCACCGCAGCAGAACCAACGGAGACGGTGCCGCGGTTGATCCCTGTCTGACGCCTGACCCTGACGCCTGCATGCACAGCCTTGTTGATACAGAGTTCGATTGCAGCACAGGATGTGCCTGCCTCCTGTGTGATTGCCAGCGCCTGCTTGAGCTGCCCGAGGATCTGGTCCTCACCGACGATCAGGGAGTCGATTCCGGCAGCAAGTTCCAGGAGGTGGCGGGGCACGGCCTCGCCCTCGATGACCGTAAACCCGTCTCTACCCATCACGTGCAGGAACTCCTCAAGGCTACGTGCATCACCCTGCACCAGCACCTCAACGCGGTTGCAGGTCTGGAGCAGGAGCACACCATGGAAACGTTCCCGCGCTTCGCGGAGAAACGCCACCTCGTCCGGGAACCTGAACGCCTCGAGCGTGGCGATGTCTGCGGTGTGGTGGCTTATGCCGGCAAGCGCGAGGGGGGTCGTGAGCGGTTCAGACATTTCAGACATGGAGGTACCTCGAGATCGCCAGTTCGCGTGCACGGCCATAATCGGTGGCCAGTGCCTCCCAGATCTCGTCATCCAGCAGGATCTTCCAGAGGGTGCGGGAACGCTCTGCCTGCACCGGTTCAATCTCCCGGAGCGTCGAGCGTATCTCTTCCTGGAGGTCGATCATCCTATCCAGGTTCGCATACTCCGACTCAAGTCTCATCCGGAGGTAGCGGGATACAGCAGGACTCTTCCCGCGGGTACTGATCGCAAGCAGGTAGTTACGCCCGCGGACGAGAGAGGGGATTATGACGTCGCCGGGTTCCCCTGCGGCGTTGTTGAAGAGGATACCGGCCGCGGCGCAGAGTCTTCCGATACGGTTATTGAGGGCTGGATCGGGTGTTGCGGCTACCGCAAGAAATGCGCCATCAAGCAGTTCCCCGATCGCTTCATCCGGTAGAGAGGCGAGGTCGACCTCCTCTCGCCTGACCAAGAGAGCGTCAAGCCGCGGTGAGAAAGAACGACTGATCACCGTCACCTCCGCCTCATGCTCGAAGTACGCAGCCTTCCGGGCACCGACATCGCCTCCACCGAAGATAAGCACCCTCCTGCCCGTCAGATCAAGCATGAGAGGGATCATTCGTTCTATAGTGTGGTGAATAGACTACATTAAGGTGTTGAAAAGCCAGTTTCAACGGAAAGTGATGGATCTGTGGGGTCGGATCAGGCGACCGCGACTCATCTGCCAGAGGGAGGTCTTATCGGTCACGGCTATGGGTATGCTATTGAAAAACCCGGCCGAGTGAACGGATTCCCACAGACGGAAAAACTCTTCCTCTATAAAGCCATGACACAATAAGCATGGTCGCCGTTGAGCCGTTTCTGGTCCTGGTTCTGGCACTTGCGCCGGGTCTATTCTGGGCGTGGTACTTCTACCGGAGGGACAGATTCAAGCCCGAACCGGCGGCCATGATTGTGAAAATCTTCATCCTTGGCCTCCTGGTTACGTTTCCCGTTGCCTTCGCCGAGGGATTCATCGGCCTCTTCGTCGCGTCACCCCTTCTCATGGGCGCCGTTGTAGCACCCATAGTTGAGGAGTACGGCAAGTTTGCGGTTGTGCATCGGTTTGCATACCCGAACACCGAGTTCGACGAGCCTATGGACGGCATCGTCTACGCCGCTGCCGCCGCACTGGGGCTGGCAACCATTGAGAACGTTCTCTACGTCTTCTCGGCTTACCTGACCTCCCCTTCTCTTGCCCTCAGCACAATCGTTGCCCGTGCGCTATTCTCAGTCCCCGGCCACGCGCTCTTTGCCGGAGTCTGGGGCTACGCTCTAGGTCAGGCCAGGTTTGCACCCGCCGAGAAGCGCCCCTCGATCATCCGTCGTGGATTAATTCTGGGGATGGCGCTGCACGGCACCTTCAATCTCCTGCTCATCTCCGCAGAGATCGTCGCTTACGCCATGGCCGCATTTATCCTGATCCTGACACCGGGTCTCTGGATAATTGCAAACCGAAACATCAGGAAGGCTCTACTACAGGGAGACCGTTAGTAAGACGTTGCGCAGCCATCGCAGCGGGCAAATCTTCGATAGGCTTATTAGCCTTGAAAACTCACTCCTTAAGGCACACAGTGCGAAAGCACACGCGTGCGCCGATAGTGTAGTGGTTATCACTAGGCGTTGCCAACGCCTAAACCCGGGTTCGAGTCCCGGTCGGCGCATGAGAAGCCAATCCCAGATACTTTTTTCTGAACATTTCTCGTGACGATCTTCTTCTTGACTGAAAAGAGCCAGACAGACGAGGGACTCTCCAGTTATATTGCAGAATGCGGTGGGCGTCCCGGATCCGGGATCTCAAATACCATCTCCAAACCCGGTCTGGGGGAGGGAGGGTGACCCACCCCCGGTACAGGGGAAAGATCACGGGGAATCAATTATCTGCCGTATCTGGTGTCTCATGCAAAGGGATGCTTTGCGGTATCCTTCTGTGCGAGCACATCTTTCATCCTCGGTTCGCCCCTTATCGCCCGGCGTATTGCGGTCTTTGTCGCCTCGTAGTTCCAGTCATAGATCTTTTTCTTGTCCTTTGCGTCCCACTCTATGAAGACAGATGCTATGATCAACAGGTCATCAGCCTGCGCTTCCGGGATGATACCTTCAGCAACGCTGTCCACGACCGCCTTTGCGACGGCTGCCTGGGCAGGCCCGAAGATAAGGAGAGCCTGGGCCGCATTCCTTATGGTTACCTTGTTTACCATCAGCGTAGAGGGCTTTGCCGGAACGTTCGGAGTGAGGACCGCAAGGAGCGGGGTGTGCCCCTTTGCGGGCGATGCAAGCGCCGTGACAAACGCCTCTTCCACGCTGCTCCCCTTCTTGCCGATGACCAGATCGATATGAGCAACCTCCGGGCCTTCGCCAACAAGCGCCTCTCCGATCAATGCATGTTCAAAACCTACCATAGTTAACCATCTCCTGAATATGAACAGTCACGATCTGGATCGGTTAAAGTAAAAAAAGTTGTGGAGGGGTAACATTACACAGAACTTTTTCAAAGCGTCGCAACCTGGAATGTTGGTCGTTCCTGCCTGGTTACCGTGGAGAACATGATAAGTCTATCAAACCAGTTCCTTCAGGCGATGCGCTGGTTTAATGGGCGGATTCCGGGGGATCTGCTCCACACGGCCTTCCCGGCCTATCGCCACGCACTGCCCGACCCCGAAAGTCCCAGATGGGCATGGTGCCAAACATGGTATCATGCCCCAATACATTGTGTCGGCTGTGGTTGACCACATCCCATAGCATATCCTTATATTTCTCGCTGCAGCAAATTACTCTTAAATCACAGTTGTTGAGTAGAGTGCATCTCGCAACCTCTACTGCTGTGCCTGGCTTTGGATATCGGGAGTGATGATCCTTGCCAGAAACCATACCGCATGATGGAGGGCTGTTGTGGATTCGATCAAGATTGCAATAGTGGGTGTTGGAAACTGTGCCAGTTCTCTGCTTCAGGGAATTGAATATTATCGAGGAAAGAGGGGGGAGGACGTAACCGGGCTGATGCACTGGGATCTCGGTGGTTACCGGCCTTACGAGATCGAAGTGGTCGCGGCATTCGATATTGATGCAAGGAAGGTTGGAAAGGATGTTGCAGAAGCAATCTTCGCTCTCCCGAACTGCACCACAGTCTTCTGTCCGGAGGTGCCGAAAACCGGTGTGACCGTCCGGATGGGACGGGTACTGGATGGTTTTCCGGAGCACATGCTGGACTACAAAGAGGAGTGCAGGTTCGTGCTCGCCGATGATGAGGAGGCGTCACGTGAGGATATAATCCGGGAACTGGAGGACTCGGGTGCAGAGATGCTGATCAACTACCTCCCGGTTGGCTCGGAGAAGGCCACAAGGTTCTACGCCGAGTGTGCGCTGGAGGCTGGTGTAGGCTTTATCAATAACATGCCAGTCTTTATCGCAAGCGATCCTGCATGGGCAAAGAGGTTTAAGGAGCACAGTCTTCCGATCATCGGTGACGACATCAAGAGTCAGATCGGCGCAACAATCACACACCGGGTTCTTGCCGATCTCTTCCGCCAGAGGGGTGTTGTGCTTGACCGAACATACCAGCTGAACACTGGTGGTAACACAGATTTTCTTAACATGCTCAATCGTGACCGCCTTGCCTCAAAAAGGAGATCAAAGACTGAGGCTGTGCAGTCAGTCCTCAAAGAACCCCTTGACGCTGACAACATCCACATCGGCCCGAGCGACTACGTCTGCTGGCAAAAGGACAACAAGGTCTGTTTCCTCAGGATGGAGGGGAGGATCTTCGGGGATGTCCCCATGTACCTCGATCTCCGCCTATCCGTTGAGGACTCTCCAAACTCAGGCGGGATAGTCATTGACGCCATCCGCTGCTGCAGGCTTGCCCTTGACAGGGGTATCGGCGGGCCGCTGATCTCACCCTCCGCCTACTTCATGAAGCACCCTCCGTTGCAGTTCAGGGACGACGACGCCTATCATATGACCGAGGAGTTTATCCAGGGGCTCCGGGACTCCTGAAGACCTGGAAATGGCACCAGATCCAGGTGCTGCGGCCACGAACCTTTTTCCCATATGGGCTCCTCCTCAAAGGTGCATACCTGAGCCCGGGAGATGCATAATGAGGCATAAATTGGAGGCTTCCTGACGTGGCGGGATATCCGGGGCCCTCGAACCAACGATTCTGAGATATAAACTCGCCAACTTTTTACTGAGAGTGTGCGCGGGGGGACACTCACTCGATCAGGACGAGCCCTACGGAGGTAATGTTGCCGTGCTCGATCTTGCCATACTCAAGGTTCCTGCATGGGACTATATGGATGTCCCATCCCGCCCTTCTGGCGGTGGAAAAGACGTCTATCCCGGCGGCCTCCATGCTCGGCCTGACGAGATCCATGTGCCGGCAGAACCTGCGGATGCTCTCGTCAACGACACCTTCCTGCTCCTCGGCGACACAGTGGAGGTGCTCGCAGTATATGCATGGGTATCCCCCGAACCCGAAGGCCTTCGGAAAATCATCGTAGAACGCTGTCTTCTCCAGGAGATGCACCGTTGAGTTCACCCAGAGGATAAGGTCCCGCAGAAACGGGTGAAAGTCAAGCGGTATCTCTTCTGGCTTGAGGTCAGGATGCCCCGGTATCCCCTCAAACCTGAGGAGCAGCCCGGTGCTGTAATCGCTGATCATCTGCCGCGTCTCGTCTGGTGCTGGAGCATAGGGCGGACAGGACATATGCTTCCCATAGCCCTTGCAACCGTAGCGGCACTTGAACCGCACCCACTCTGCGACCACGATCTCATGGGCCTCTATCCATCGTGGCTCCGCCCCCCGCTCTCGCGCCAGAGAGGAAAGTTTCCTGATCTCTTCTTCCAGTTCGGCCCGCACGTCCACTCGCCTCGATGATGTGTATCATCCATATCCCTGTACTTATAGATTACGGAAGAGCACCGGGGCTCCGTGAAAGAACTCATGTAAATGGAAGAAAAAGGGAAAACCTAACTCACCTTACAAGAAAACCGGACGATGCAGGCATGATCGAGATCGGAGTTCACTAATCGCCGTGACCCGCTGGTTCCAGGCCTCTGCAGACATCCTTTCCTGGATCGAGCAGAACGTCGTGCGGGAGACCGATGAGCGAGATCGCCGCTAGTGCCCCGATAACACCACGCCCACCGTGGAGATGCACCCCGAACTGTCTGGCGGTGGCCTCGGCCATCTCCAGATCGATCACCGACTCTCTTGCCCCCTTGCCATAAGCCCTGAGATCACGAGGTACCCGAAACCCCTCCCGAAGAGCGATTCCCCACTCGTGGGACGCCGCCTCCCCTGCGACAAATCGCACCGCGGCCTCCTCTATCCGTGGGATCATCCGGGGTTCCACTGCAAGTTCGATGCAACTACAGGAATTTCCGGCTGTCCTGGGTTCGAGGCGGGGGTTAAGCATCGCGACGCGGTGACCGATCGGCATGACGCCATCGAGTTTCGCAAGGTTTTGCAGGAGGGCAAGAGCCAGGGCAAAGGTTGCGCCCTCGGTGGCGGTATCGGTGTCATCTATCCCGATAGCGACGTAAGCAAGCGCCCGGGTTACCACCTCCCCCTCGACCAGAGGGCCCTCGCGGTAAACGGTGACTCCGCATACGCCCTCTGCAAAGGACATCATATCGGTGAGGGAGTAAGCCGGGCCGCCGATACATCTGATCTGCTGGCGGATACAGTCATCTTCGTGAAAGACACCGACTATCCCTACTGCCGGCGCAGGGTCCAGCCCGACAGCGACCTCCTGCCGTCCGAGGTGTGCCCGCTCACGGAGCAGCGTCCCGTCTCGCCAGACAGTCTGGAGAGCACCGCCGGCGCGGGTGTGATGGAACTCGCAGAACGCAGCGCACCCCCCGCTCATGCACTCATGGTAGATCTCGACCTCTTCACCATCAATTGTGGTGAATACCCTGCGGCAGGCAGTCTCTGGCATCACGCTACTGGCCACATACCGCGCAGCGTGCCGACCCCGCTGCTCTTCCAGCAGAGAGACGCACCCCTCCTCGATGAGACGATTAACCCAGTCCTGGATTGTGCTTCGGGGGATGCCGGTTGCCTCAGCGATACCGGCGACCGTGAAGTAACCGGTATCGAGCGTTGCCTGGCGCATCAACCGCAATAGTTGCTTTCTCCGCTCAAGAACTCTGGACATATCTGTCACGGATGTAGAGTATATCGCCGATCACAGCACTGGCGGTCTCGGTGGAGCCTGCGCCCTTACCGATGAACGTAAGGTCTCCGGCGAGATCTGTCTCCACTGTAACGGCGTTGAGTGTCCCCTCGACAACGAGGGGGTGGGTCTTCGTAAGTATACGCGGCGATACACGAAGCACGCCGGCCTTCGGGATGATCTCACCTATCAGCCGGATCGTACATTCCTGCTCTTCAGCCAGCTGCAGGGCCTCGGGCGTCAGAAGAGCGATCCCTGTCCTCTCCACTCTATCAAGCGTGGTCTGCATATGCAGAACGGTGTTTGCCAGGATTACCAGTTTGATCGCCGCGTCGATACCTTCAACATCGTATGTGGGGTCTGCCTCGGCATACCCGAGTTCACGGGCTTCAGCTAAAGCCTGCGCGTAGGTGAGGCCTTCTGCAGCCATCCGGGTGAGGATGTAGTTGCAGGTGCCGTTAAAGACGCCATAGAGTCGGGAGATGGTGTTCCCGGCAAGCCCTTCCTGCATGGCATGGATGAGCGGAATAGCACCACAGACCGTTGCCTCGTATCTGAGGGTAACACCATTCTCCTCAGCAATCGCAAGCAGTTCCGGATATGCAAGTGCGATTGGACCCTTATTTGATGTAACAACGTGTTTCTTCCGCCGCAAAGCCGTTTGGATATGATGGAGTGCAGGCCCGCCGTTCTCCACGTTTGTAGGGGTCACCTCCACCATGACATCGTAGTCCGCCCGGGTCACCACATCGGTCGGCCGAATATCCGTACTGCCACAGGGAGCACCCTCCTCCTTTCTGGCAAGTGCTGCTTCAAGGTCGACCCCGACAGGATCGATTATTCCGCTTCGTGAGTCAGCAAGGCCGGTGACAAGGATGTCAAGATTTTTTGCAAGGATCGCACGGGCTATGCCGCGACCGACGGACCCGAAGCCGAGGATGGCTATCCGTATCATATGCCCTCCAGAGGCTCGATTATGAGAATGTCCTTCTGCTCTGCTACCTTGCGCAGGATCCGGATCGCCCTCTCCATCTCTGCCCGGGTTGTTGAACGAATGGTGATGCGCGCAGACGATGGCGAATCAATCGCCGGCATGATAAGCGAGAGTTCCGTAACCTCGGCCGAGCCGGTTGTGTCGATCCGATCGACTGTATCGGATATGTCCGTGTGCATCAGGTGCCCGATCATGATCAGCGTAGACTCATAGAGGAGACGTTCCTCCCCTATACGCACGACTTTGACACCCTGCTGCCTGAGCAGGGCAAGAAGCTTCTCGAGACGCCCCTCTGGAAGTTCCAGCACGATCTGTACATCCAGCACCTCTGTAGCCGCATGGGGCTCTCTCTGGTGAATTACTGCGATGATGTTTCCGCCGACTGCTGAGATCGGCTGGAGGGCTGCGACCAGCTGGCCAGGCTGGTCCTTCATCTCGAGCTTCATGGATATCCGCAAAAAACCACCTGCTGACTTGTTGATCTGCCGTGGAGATAAGCCTTCTACCAGGCAGCAGCCTTCGCGTGGGTGCGGGGAAAAACCGAATCAAAGCGAGTCAAGACTTATTCCGCTGAACTCATCAGCCACCCTGTTGACGTCTCTGACGCCGAAAGCGGTCTGGACTGTGGTGATTTCAAGGTCGCGCGCCACATCACACATATAATCAATAATGTCAACAGAAAGTTCGCGTTTCTGTCTGGACTTGCGAAGTTGATCCACCAAAAAAGTCATCTTCTCCGGGGGTTCCATCCGAAGTTTGGCAAGGCTAATCACGCACATGTAGATCCGGGTCAGGTTCCTGTCCGTCCCGGTAATGGTGTCAAAGAAGTTCCGGAGAACCTGAGCCTGGTAGACCTCGCCACCCATGACAATCGTTTATCCTCAATTTTACATAAATGCCTATCGGTTTGTTCGCGTGCTACAAACAGGGGCAATCAAATCGGCGATCAAGATGTCATCTCACCACCTTTTCCCTGTATTATGCGTGGGCCAAATCAAATCACCCCGGGTGAACATCCCTTACTGGCTACCCTCGCCGCCCGGCGCTCACGCGGCCTCCTCCCGCCCCCTCAAGGGGCGGGCAGTACGTGGCGATTGGCCAGGAAAGTCGTGTATTTGGCGGAATAAAACGATCCGGAGGTTCTTTACTCCAGGGAACTGTATCTATTGAGAGTCGCCCCGGCGGGGTGAGGGAGGGATCTTCCTCCGCCCCTCCCTTGCATGTCATCGAGATGGTTTCTCCTTCCAGATCTCCCAAAACCCGGGATTTGGGTGTTCTGCGCCGGTGCGGATCCCCAGTAACCCGCCCATTCACCTGCGGACACTCACGATCTTAATGATATCACCGTTCTTTAGTTCATGGGTATCCTTGACCCGCATCCCGGTCCTTGCGTCGATGGCGTAGAGGAACCCCTCGCCGATATCCGAGTGAACCTGATAGGCAAGGTCACGAGGAGTGGACCCTCGCTTCATCAGAAACGCATCTGGAAGCACCCTGCCCTTGCTGTCGGTAAGTTTATGCTCATCCTCGACCGGGAATACCACGATCCTGTCCAGAAGTTTGAAGACCGCCGTATCCAGCGCCATCTGAACGCCGGTCCCATCAAACTTCTCCATGAATGCGGCTATCTTCTGTAGGGCGGCACGCTGAGCAGCGCTGAGGTTTACCCCTGGAAAAATCTCAAAACTCCGATCACCAGGGAGATAACGGATATACTTCCCCTCTGCGGCCATTCTGAGTGCAAGTTCACCGGCCGCACTTGCAAAGATGATATCACGCCCTGCCAGTCGGTCAAGGCACTTTTTCGGCGCCTGATCGGCCTTGTTCCCGACTATCAGCATTGGTTTGCTGATTCTCATCAACTCACGGCAGAACTCCACCATCTCTTCCTCTCCCGCCGTTCGCAGGTCCACCCCGACCGCTGTGGTGGCATCGCGAACATGTTCGTAGGTTATACCCAGACCTGCAAACACCTCCGCAATCGCCGCCGCCAGTGAAAATTCCCGTGCCTGGGCCTGACGCTGGAGTTTCGCCCAGTTTCGCGATAGGATACCATACATCCACATTGAGATCTCATACTGCAGGAACTCGATGTCCTTCAGGGGGTCACGCGACCCGATCTCAACCGGGTTTCCTTCGGCGTCCGTCGCACCGCTTGCATCCACGACGTGTAGAATCGCATCCGCCTGCCTGAGATTGTCCAGGAACTGGTTTCCAAGCCCTCTCCCCTGGTGAGCATCGGGGACAAGACCTGCCACATCGATCAGTCCGACAGGGACAAATCGGACACCATCCACACAGTTCTCACACGGGACATGCATCTCCTTGCAGGGGCAGGCAGTCCTTACATACGCGACGCCATGATTGGCATCGATGGTTGTGAACGGGTAACTGGCAATCTCAGCCTGAGCCAGAGTTGCTGCCTTAAAAAACGTTGATTTCCCGCAGTTCGGTTTTCCTGCAATGGCCAGTGTGATCATGAGAGTATCTCCTATTAGCGTTGAGAGTAGTGTTGGGGCATCCACCATTTATCATCTTCTTTCCCGCCAGCCTTACGGGAGATTCAATTAGGAGAAATGACAACATGAGTGCATGGGCTTTGTAACGCGGAATACATACTACTTTGACTCACCGGGCGCGGAGAACACACACGATGCAGCCCATTTTGCCGTCGAGCGGGCACAGGAACTCGGGATCAGGAAGATTGTTGTCGCGAGCACCACCGGCCGCACAGCACTCCTCTTCCAGGAGGTCATGGCTGGAACGGGTCTTGAACTCATCGTTGTCACACACGTTGTTGGTTTCTCAAAACCAGGTGAGTGGGAGTTCTCACCCGAGGCCGCTGCGACCCTCCATGAGGGCAGCGCAAAGATCGTCACAGGGACACATGCATTATCCGGGCTTGAGCGGGCCATATCACGCTCACAGCGACTTGGAGGCGCCTCCCGAACCGAGGCGATCGCCGAGGCGCTGCGGCGCATTGTCGCGGTCGGCCTGAAGGTAGCGGTGGAGTGCGTTCTCATCGCTGCTGACCAGGGTGTGGTAGGCATTGATGAGGAGGTGATCGCGGCAGGGGGCACCGCAAGCGGTGCCGATACTGTCTGTGTCATTCGCCCCGCGCACACCGCATCTTTCTTCGACCTGCAGGTGCGCGAGATCGTTGCCATGCCACGGAACCGGTGAGCATGACGCTCAAATCGGTCACCGATGCCGCCGCTCTGCTCTGGCGGCACCCCATCCTCTGGTCAGTGGGTCTTGTCATGGGTCTTCTCACCCTTCTCGATCTCATCGTCCCACTCGAGGTGGGGGCGTTCTACACGCAGCCATTACTGCTCCTGCAGGTACTCGTGATGCCGTTTCTTGCGGGCGGGATTTACGGTATGATCCGGGAGAGGGATTTCTCAGGCGCGGGATTTGTGCGATCAGGGAAGGACTGCTACTTCCGGATACTGCTGCCATCGTTTGTCATCTTCTTCGCCGTCGTGCTGACGGTCATCCTGCTAGCGATCCCGCTCGCGCTTATCGGTGGAGTCATCGCGGTTAACATGGCCGCGCTCCTTCTCGGTGTTGTCTTATCGATCGCTTTCTTCACATTCTTCTACGACACCGCAGCGGCCTTCGAGAGGACAAAAACCTTTGAGTCGATCCGGAGGAGTGTTGAGTTCGTCATGAACAACCTCTGGAGCGTGCTGGTCTTCTACCTGATAAATATTGTAGTTCTTGTTCTACTCGGGTTTGTGGCGCTTTTTACCTGGTCAGCTCTTCTTGTGAATAAACTCGAACCCCTTCTAACTATGAGCCCTGCAGAACTCCAGATGCTGATGCCAGAGGACGTCCTGGCCCTCATCGGAACAGAGGGGATCTGGATCACTGCAATCATCTATGCGATCGTTGTCGCGCTCTTCTCGGCGTTCCACTACACCTACAAGGCGAGTTTCTTCAATAGCCTGGTTGCCGGTGTAATACAATTGCAGGGAGAGTATGATGAAAAAGGACGGTGGTATAAGTACTGATATCCTCGACCCATCACCAACCACTTCTTTCCCCTCAGTCGGGTCGTGGATCGTGCCCTGCCGAAAACCGTCAAATTGCATCATCAAATGGATCCGATAGGGTTAACACTTGTGGCGGGCAACTCCAGTGATGGTCGAATTCCGGGTGTCTACCGCCGCGCCCCACCACAATCCGGGTAGCTGCGGTGACACCTGGAGACCCCACTGGCGGTTCAATCAAACCCCTGCGTAACATACATGTCCCCCTGTCCCATAGGGGTCAGGATATTCTAATGTATGATTCGCTTAAATCTAATTCCGGAGTTAGTATGACAGATCACCCGGTTAAGGAGATGATGCGGTTGATGGCGACCAGGATCATAACCATCGCAGACGGTATGTCTGATGAAGAGATCGATGCGTTTATCTCCGAGATCCTGAACGCAAACCGTGTCTATACCATGGGCGCCGGCCGTTCAGGGCTCGTGGCAAAAGCTTTTGCCATGCGTCTGATGCACCTCGGGTTCACGGCGTATGTCGTCGGGGAGACTGTAACACCGGCCATGCAGCCAGGAGATGTCCTCATAGTCTTCTCCGGGTCAGGCGCTACCAAGACGGTTGCAGATATCGCTGAAACTGCAAGGGGGATCGGCGGAAGGCTCTGCCTTATCACCTCAAAGAAAGGCTCAAGGATCGCCAAAATAGCTGATTGCGTCGTAATCATCGAGAGCCAGCGCGACAAGGTTGCAGACGAGTCTGCAGAGTTCGAGATCCGGCAGATGATGGGGGAGCTCAAATCTTTTGCGCCGCTTGGCACCATCTTCGAGACGACCGCCATGGTCTTTGCAGACGCTATTATCTCCAGATTGATGGAGATCACCAGCTGCCGACCGGAGGATCTCCAATGCCGGCACGCCAACATTGAGTGAGGTAAGTATATGAAAGAACATAGATATGCCGACCGTGTAGTTGGGGTGGAGATGTCCGGCATCCGCAAGCTCTTTGATGCCGGTGGGCCGGACACGATAAACCTGGGTATCGGGCAACCGGACTTTGATACGCCCGACCACATTAAGATGGCAGCAATCGCCGCCATAAGAGAGGGTAGAACGGGTTACACGCCAAACGCAGGGATTCCGGAACTCCGGGAGGCGATCTGCGGAAAGCTTGCACGCGAGAACAAGCTCACATACCTGCCGGAGCAGATCCTGGTCACGGCAGGAGGGAGTGAGGCGCTCCATCTGGTCATGGAGGCACTCGTAAATCCAGGGGATCGGGTACTGGTCCCTGACCCGGGTTTCCTCTCCTATCCTGCCCTTGCAGTCATCGCTGGCGGGCGCCCCGTGAGTGTTGCACTTGATTCTACTCTTCATATCGACGTCGAACAGGCGAAGGAACAGATGGACGGGGCACGACTTCTTGTCCTGAACTCGCCGTCAAACCCGACAGGCACCGTCGAGAGCGAGGAGTCTATCCGCGCTCTCGTGGAGTACGCAAACGACCGTGGGGTTACAGTTGTCTCGGATGAAGTCTATGAGCACTTTATCTATGAGAAGAAGCACGTCAGTGCAGCCCGTTTTGGCGACGATGTCATCACCGTCAACGCCGCAAGCAAGACCTACGCCATGACCGGGTGGAGGGTCGGCTACCTGGCAGTACCCTCGGAAGACTACATCCCGCAGTTGCTCAAGGTGCACCAGTATGCCCAGGCGTGCGCGACCTCAATATCGCAGTATGCTGCGCTCGCCGCATACACCGGTGACCAGACGCCGGTGGCACGGATGCGGGAGGAATATCGTGCGCGGCGTGACCTCCTTTACGAGGGTCTCACGGGGCTTGGGTTCGATTTCCCGCGACCAGAGGGTGCGTTCTACATGTTTGTTCCAATGGGGCAGAACCTGATCCAGAAGGCCATTGCAAACGGTATCATCATCGTGCCGGGCGATGCCTTTGGCTCCAGGGCGCCTGATTACGCGCGTATCAGTTACGCGACCTCGAGACAGAATTTATCAAGGGCGATCGCACGCCTCGGGGAGTTGATGAGGTGAGCAAATAATGGTAAAAGAGTTACTGAGGAAGTTGTCCGACGCCCACGGGGCCTCAGGCAGCGAGGGTAGCATAAGGGATATCATAAAGGCTGAGGTTGCCGGGTCGGTCGACGAGTTCCTACAGGACACTATGGGCAACCTGATTGCTGTGAAGCGCGGCGATGACTTCTCGATCATGCTTGCCGCCCACATGGACGAGATAGGGCTGATGGTCCAGTATATCGATGAGAAGGGTTTCATGAGGGTCGTTCCCATCGGAGGTTGGTTTGGGCCGGTGCTCTACACACAGCGGGTGATTCTGCACGGCAAAAACGGCCCGGTCATGGGCGTTCTCGGTGCGAAACCGCCACACATGATGAAGGAGGAAGAGCGCAAAAAGGAGATCAAGATCGAGGATATGTTTGTCGATGTGGGTGCTGCAAGTGAGGATGAGGTAAAGAACCTCGGGATCGAGATCGGCACACCCATAACCATAGACCGTGAGTTCGCAGAACTTGCAGGCAACCGTGTTACCGGCAAAGCGCTAGACAACCGGGTTGGCGTCGCTATGCTCATCCGGACGTTGCAACAGATGGCGTCGCCACACACCATCTACGCCGTCTTCACCGTCCAAGAGGAGGTGGGGCTTAAGGGGGCGAAAGTGAGCGCATACTCACTGAATCCTGATTGTGCCATCGCAACCGATGTCACCATCCCCGGAGATCACCCGGGCATCGAGAAGAAGGACGCAAGCGTCGAGATGGGCAAGGGGCCTGTCGTGAGCATCGTCAACGCGAGCGGGCGCGGACTCATATCCAACCCCGCGATGGTCGCCTGGCTCAGAGAGACAGCGGAGAGGAAGAACATTCCATGCCAGGTTGAGGTCGGAACAGGCGGCAACACTGATGCAACGATCATACATCTTGAGCGCGGGGGTATCCCGAGCGTTCCGCTCTCTATTGCCGCGCGCTACATCCACTCGCCGGTCGAGGTTGTTGATATAGGTGATATCGAGTCAGGTGTTCAGCTCCTGGTAGAAGCGCTGAAGACCAAACCTGCGCTCTGATATCCTTTTTACGCGGGTGACCCCCCAGCATGAGGGTCTCCTGCGGTGTATTTTACGGTTTGAAAGGGAAGGACAATTCCCCATAGACTGTCAGAATATTGATTTTAGCCCCCTTCAAACCCACCTGGATCTTCAGCCTTATTTTGCCGTTAGATCCGCACTTCAAGGCTCAAAGATCGCTCCCCTTGCAAAAGTAAACTCGCTCTAAGGCCCTGATATTAGATCCTGGTAGTTTAAAACCGTGAAAAATGTGTATCATCTGCATTGTTGGGGGGCAATTGTCAGAAACACCGGGAAGACTCTGGAGAAGACCCATGCACGGCCTTGCCGGGAGGCGGGGGTGGTCAGCGAATACCGTTCCAGGTAACACGTCAAGACAGGGGCGGGGGACGTTCCGCCACCCTCCCAGGAGGGGCGATTCTCCATGGATACCGTGCCAGGTAATGCATCTCTCCGGATCGTCTCTCGCTCACGCTCCTCCTGAGACGGCCATCCGGGTCTATCGCCGATCACTGCCCGCCCCCTTGAGGGGGCGGGAGGAGGCAGCGGTAGCGGCGGAGAGGCGGGGGTGGTCAACTCCCTGCCCGAAAATATAGTGTCCCCGTAACACATCAAGACAGGAGACAGGGGCGATTCTCCATCGATAAACTGCCCTGGAAGTTCTCCTGTGTCAACACAACCCCATCGCCGAGATCCTGTTTCTGCCCCCGCCACACAGGGGGGGTGGAGAAAGAGATCCTTCGCTTTATGTGGAGTTACTGAACCGTGGTGTTCCGGGAGCAGAATATCTGTCGCAATGCCCGGGTAGATGAGGGTAGGGTTTCGCAAAGTGAGTTTAAACAGCCTATTTACGAGAATTGTGCTATTATTTCTGAATAATTGTAAAAATACCGCTGTTGTGAATGTACTTCTAGTAGGGGTGACCATTACACCTGCCGTTAACCAGAAGACGAAGACTCAGAAGGTGGCTGATTGGTGAAATCTGGAGGTGGCTAATTGATTTTATCAGATCCCTTCAAGCAGCGTGGCAGAGCAGAGGGTCGTTCTATTTGCTTTGGCCTCAGAGCACCCCGGGCCAGGGGATGCCAAGACCCTCTGCCAGGTCCTTCAGTTCATCATGGATGCCCCGGTCAAGTTTGAGAATAACCACCATATATACCAGCCCACCGAGTGCGATCGCGCCCAGAAGAACGAGGACGTTCGTGAGCGGGATGATATATGAAAAGACTGCAACAGCAGCGCTCATGGCAAGTGCGGCAAGGACGATGTTTACGACAGGCCCGGACTCCACCCTCACTTGAATACACCGTGAGAGTTTACGGCTGGCAAGAGTCGCGTTCAGCACCATTGTTATGAGCGTCGCCATCGCAGCCCCCATGATGCCGTATAACGGGATGAGGACCAGGTTCAGGAGAATGTTTGCGCCGACGGCGATAGCCGTCACCCGGAACGAATCCTGTGGTCGGTTGAGAGCGTTCAGACACATCGTCTGGAGAAACATAAAGACATGGGCTATCTGAACCGGCAGGAGTATGGCAAGAGTTCCTGCCCCGAGCGAGAACGCTGCCCCGTAGAAGAAGTAAAGGAGTCGTTCACCGAGGATCCAGCCCCCAAAAACCACCGGTACCGCGAGCAGGAGCGAGTAGGTGAACCCTCTGCCGAGGGCATGTTCCACCAAAGAGAGTTCACCATGTTTCCCCCAGTAACTGATCTTCGGAAAAAGGGTGGTATGGAGCGCAAGCGTGACAAACGTTGCGATCGAGGTTAACTGGAGAGCCACACGGTATATCCCTACATCGACATCGGTCAGGAAGTAACCTACCATGATCGTATCCGCATACGAGAAGACGAGGTAGCCGCTCGAACTGAGGAACGTCCAGACAGAGAAGGAGAAGAGGCTGCGGAGGTGTGGGAGGCCAAAGGGCGCCAGGGAGAGGTCCAGGAACCGGAAGGTGAATAGCCCACACGCAATAAGCCCGGCAACAAACCCGCCGGCGAGACCTGCAATCCCGTAACCGAGGATGACCGCAGCGACCTGGACGATTATCCTGACCAGGGTGTCGATCAGGTTACCGATCTGGTTGATGCCGACCTTCCCCCGCCCGTACACGCCGTTTGAGGCGATGTTACTGAAGACGCTGACGACCAGCGCGACAAGAAGCCAGGGAAATGCCCCAGATACACTGAGATCGACAAGGATCGGGCGCAACAGAAGGAGGAGACCCACCGAAGCGAAGAGGAGCATCGCTCGGAGGAACACAAACGCGGTGAAGTACGCGTTCTGGTCCACGCCCTCACTGATCCGTTTGACCGCGGCACCCCCGAACCCTCCGTCCCCGATCAGGTTGAAGACACTGTAGTAAGCGACGAACAAGAAGTAAGCGCCAAGGATAGCGGGGCCCACAGTATGGGCGAAGAACATCGTGGAGAGGAACCCGATCGCGGTCAGCCCGAGTGTCGAGCCAAGACTGATCACGCTCTGGCGCCTCACGGGGTCGATGCGCATGACGCGACCAACATAACCGGAGGAGCGAAACACAAGACGGGTTTGGGCGTAAAAAACCATATCTCTTTTGAACCGAACCTGCGCAGAGGGGGTGCGAATCTGCCGGTTCATGGTAATGTTTTACCCCCTGCACCCCCGCCCTCCGGGGATGCGCTGGGAGTACGTTGTGATACGCCGGCCCCATCCCGTTCAGGGTGTCCGGGGGCCCATCATTCATACCGGGAAAACACAAACGGTATAGTAATACCTTACGACGCTCAAACACTGAGCGCAAACTCATGCTACTGGCGGTGAGATATTGGATGCGGGGGTAATCGGTGTTGGAATGATGGGCAGGAACCATGCCCGTGTATACTCAGAACTGAAAGCGGTGGACTCGCTCTACCTCTATGATCTCAACGAGAAGGCTGCAGGTGACCTTGCCGGGGTATTCGGGGCAACCGTCTCGACTGGTGTTGAAGACCTGCTCGCAAATGTGGACGCTGTGAGCATCTGCGTCCCGACACCATTCCATTTCTCTGTTGCAAAGCAGGCGATCGATGCCAGAGTGCCGTTCCTGATCGAGAAGCCCATCTGCGCGACGGCAGAAGAGAGCCGCCATCTCGTCAGGATTATACCTGAAGATCTTGTCGTCGGTGTCGGGCACATCGAAAGGTTCAACCCCATCGTCCCTGAGATCAAGAAGATTGTCCGTGACCCGCTTTATGTCGAGATGAAACGACATAATCCTGCCTCCTCCCGCGTGAGCGGGTCGTCAGTGGTTGAAGACCTGATGATCCACGATATTGATATTATGCGAAACGTCCTCCTCCCGGATGGGTTATATCGGCTTGCCGGGAGCGGTAACCAGGACGTATGCAGCGCCCTCTTCTCTTTTAATGAAACCCCCGTCTACCTCTCCGCGAGCAGGAAGTCCTCAAAGAAGATCCGGATGATCTACATCGAGGAGGAGGAGTTCACCATCGAGGGCGATTTCATGGCCCAGGAGATCTACATCCACCGCAAACCCGGACAGTATGCCGTCGAGGACGAGCGCTATGTCCAGGAGAACATCATAGAGAAGGTGCTTGTGAACAAACAGGAACCCTTGAAACTCGAACTCTCAACATTCCTTGAGTGCGTTGCCAGGGGACGTGAGTTCCCGGTCACCCCACGGCAGGCGCTGATAAACATGGAGATCTGCGAAGAGATCAGCCAATGCTTTGCGGTATAAGGATGGTTTTTGTATGAGCAGGTTAGAGTCAATCATCAATGCCCGTGGACCTATCAGAAAGGTAGGTGTGGTCGGCATGGGGTATGTCGGCATCCCGGCCGCAGTGCTCTTTGCCGACACGCCAGAGTTTGAGTTTGTCTATGGGTTTCAGCGCGATTCGCCGTCTTCCGGCTACAAGATCGCCATGCTCAACCGTGGCGAATCCCCGCTTCGCGGCGAGGAACCGGAGCTTGAAGAACTGCTCTCGAAGGTTCGCGATGCGGGTAAGTTCCGGTGCACATCAGACTTCTCCCAGATAGCTGAGTGCGATGCGGTGACCCTCGCAATCCAGACCCCCTTCAAGAACCCGAAGGACCTGATCCCCGACTTTTCCGCTCTGATAGAAGGGCTCAGGCAGGTGGGAAAGCACCTTACAAAAGGAGTGCTTGTGGTGCTTGAGTCGACCGTCACTCCCGGCACAACCGCAGGGATGGCCCGCGAGATCCTGGAGGAGGAGTCAGGCATGATCGCCGGCGAGGATTTTGCGCTTGCTCATGCCCCGGAACGGGTGATGGTCGGACGGTTGATCAGGAACATCCGCGAACACGACCGGATTGTCGGTGGGATAAACGAGGTGAGCACAGCGCGGGCGACTGAACTCTACCGACCTGTCCTTACGACCGGCAGGATAATCCCTATGACCGCAACCGCGGCCGAGGTTACTAAGACCGCCGAGAACGCCTTCCGCGATCTTCAGATCGCCGCCGTGAACCAGCTTGCCCTCCACTGTGAGGCGATGGGCGTCAACGTCTACGACGTTCGGAGGGGGATCGACTCGCTCAAGGGCGAGGGGATCACACGTGCGATCCTCTGGCCGGGTGCGGGTGTTGGCGGTCACTGCCTGACAAAAGATACCTGGCACCTTGAGCGGGGCGCTGTCATCCTCGGCGGCGACCTGTGGTATCCGCACGGGGCGGAGTCGATCTTTGGTGTCGCCCGCAGGATAAACGAGTTCATGCCCCGACACATGGTGCACCTGACAGTCGAGGGGCTCAAACGCGCCGGTAAGTCGGCGGATGGCGCGAACGTGGCGCTTCTTGGCTGGGCGTTCATCCAGAACTCCGATGATACACGAAACACCCCTGCAGAGCCATACCTTGAGGCGATGAAAGAGGTGGGTGCGAACGTCCGCGTTCACGACCCATATGTGGATGAATATCCGGGGATCGAGGTCTCACACGACCTTGATGCAACCCTCGCTGGTGCGGATGTGATCACAATCTTCACCGGTCATCGGCAGTATTTCTCTCTTGAACCTGCACGAACAAAAGAACTCTCTGGCAGCGAGCATCCGGTGATCGTGGACGGCAGGAACGTTATCGACCCGGACACGTTTATCGAGGCGGGGTTCATCTACAAGGGCATCGGCCGGGGCGACAAGAACAGTCATCCGATCCGGCGGTAGTACATGAAGATTGCATCGATCGTCGGCGCAAGGCCGCAGTTCATCAAGTGTGCACCGGTCTCCAGGGAGATCAGGAAGGACTACCAGGAGGTCCTCATCCATACGGGGCAACACTATGACCACGGGATGTCGGAGATCTTCTTTGAGGAACTCGGCATCCCGAAACCCGACTACAACCTGGGGATTGGATCGGGGACGCACGGCCACCAGACAGGGGCGATGCTCGCAGCGATCGAGGACGTCCTGGAGAGAGAGGGGCCGGATGCGGTTATTGTCTACGGTGACACCAACTCTACCCTGGCGGGAGCGCTTGCGGCGGCAAAACTTCACATACCGGTGGCGCACGTGGAGGCCGGACTCAGGAGTTTTGACCGCCGGATGCCAGAGGAAGTGAACCGGGTGCTCACCGACCACTGCTCGGAGATCCTGTTCTGTCCAACAAAGACCGCGGTATCTAACCTTGCGGCCGAGGGGATCAGGAAGGGTGTATTTCTGGTGGGAGACGTCATGGTCGATGCCATGAACTACAACCGCGGGGTCGCGGAAGAACGTTCCAGGATCCTGGAGAACGTGGGGGTCGAACCGGGGGACTATCTGGTGGTCACCGTCCACCGGCCATCAAACACCGACAGAAGGGATAGTATGGCCGCCATACTCGGTGCGCTGGGGGATGTCGAGAGACCTGTTGTCTTCCCGGTCCACCCCCGGACACGGAAGTTCCTGGATGAATACGGTCTCCTCGCGAAGATACCCGCGAACGTCATTCTGACCGAACCGCTCGGTTACCTTGATATGATCAGGCTGATGGCCCATGCGGAGAAGATCCTGACCGACTCCGGCGGCATCCAGAAGGAGGCCTACCTGCTCGGCGTACCCTGCATCACCCTCCGGGAGAATACCGAATGGGTTGAGACGGTCGAGAGCGGATGGAACGTGCTTGTCGGTGCCGAACGGGATCGGGTTCTGGATGCTGTTTTGCATTTCTCACCGACGGTGCGACAGAAAAACCTCTTTGGCGAGGGGAATGCCAGCCTTCTGATCAGGAAGTTTCTCGGCAGGTACCTGGACACCAACCAGCGCCGGATGTGAGTGGTAAGTTACTGCTCCCCTCTCGTCGGGGTATCCCGGGATACTACCCCTGGGATTGCAGCCCAAATCCCATAATATTGATCGCCGCGTATCTCTGTCCCGATCCATAGATAACCCACGGTGCGGGCAGGAGTGGACACGGTTAGAGAGCGTATTGGCGACGATCATGTCACATCTGGAACACTGCCATGATCTATTCCCTGGGTTCACGAGGATCAGACGAGAACCAGCCTCTTTTGCTCTGGTCTCTGCGATCGTGATGAACAGATTCCAGGCGACATCGACAATGTTTTTTGCCAGATGATGGTTTTTATGCATGTTTTTGATCTTCAGATCCTCAAACACGATCGTGCCGAACCGATCCACCAACTGCCGGGAGATCTGATGAGCAAAATCGAACTTACGGCTCGCGATCCGTTCGTGGACGCGTGCGACAACCTCTCTGGCTTTCTTACGTTCAGGAGTTTGCCGATCTTCCTTCTTTTCTTTCGTATGAAAATGACCCCCGATTTTCATCCGGTGTGCCTGTAGATCTAACGGGCATCATGTAGTTTTTTGTCTGGAAGAGAGCACGAATGTTACTCCAGGGTGTATAGTTGACCATCTGGAGAACTTTAAATTACACATCCTTAACAGCGGGATTCTGATCCTTCAGCGTGACGATCCGCGCCTGTGTTCCCCGCATCGTCGGAGTGGGGCATTTCTCCCGCGCAGTGTGACACTCTTCAAGGGGTTTCCTACAGAGCCACACACGGGTATCGAGTGCGGTATTCAACCGCCCCTCTGTGTTGCATCAGGATAAGGACGATACGTGTAGGAAGCGATCATCCAATTCTCTTCTCTTGAGAATCGACATACTATTTGAGGGCATCAAGAACCCCTCCACCTGTGGGGTGGGGACTTCCAGATCCGCCCTCTTCACCGCCGTGAGTTAAAAAAGCAGATTGCAGGAGCGGAAAATTTAATCCTCCGACTCCCCGACCTCGTCAGCCTCAGCGGTCCCGATCTCTTCCGTCTCCTGTTGTGATTCAGTCGAGGGCGGGCGGGTGAACGTCTCCTTCATGACGACCTTGCTGACCTCAGGATAGTATTCGAAGACCTGGCTGATCAGATTCCCCCGCCAGACCATCCAGCGCCGGTCATAGATGATATCATGAGGCAGCTCGAGTTCGACCGTCCCATCGGTGATCCTGAGATCGATATCGTTCCGGCGGGCGAAGATCCTGATTAGACCCCTGATCTGCTCCGCCTGATCCTCGACCTTCTCGAGTATGCTGTAGGTGTAGTGCACGCTCTTCCCGGCGAAGGGATGGTTGAAGTCAACGACCGCGCGCCTCCCTATGACGCTGATGACCACACCCTCCCTGCCTTCGATGCTGACCCGCATCCCGGGTTCGGGCTTCTCGCGGAACTGCGTGACCGGGAAAGACCTCACCTCGTTCTCGTCGTGCTCTCCGAACGCCTTCTCGGGCGGGATCTCGACCTCCCCTTCCGTGCCAACCTCCTTTCCGATCAGTTCCTCTTCAAGACCGGCAAGGATGTGGCGGCTTCCAAGGCGGATGGTTACCGGGCCGTATTCCGCCATCTGATTGTAGATATCCTCTTCCTTTGCAATCTCCTCATCTGTGGTATCAAAAACGTCTCCACCGATACGCCCGGTGTATCTGATCCTGACAAAATCTCCTTCCTGAACTGCCATTTCCATTCACCATGGTTAGTTGGTGCACAGCAGCCTCCCGCTGCGGCATTCCCGCAGCGGTGCACCGCGCACCCCTGTCACATTGTTCCATTTCATTAGGATGGAATGGTATATATCATCATTCCAGAGAGCAAACCTGATGCGAGGGTTATGCTAG